>Ga0307507_10007100_pt1 | contig 16576 bp, 19 predicted proteins | sample 7_EM_MG_FD_207223 | JGI IMG/M metagenome (GOLD analysis project Ga0307507, IMG submission 207223) | Populus trichocarpa ectomycorrhiza microbial communities from riparian zone in the Pacific Northwest, United States - 7_EM | ecosystem: Host-associated > Plants > Roots > Unclassified | place...
AGAACCTATCCCAACTGAGTAGCAGTCAATGCATGAAGCGCGGAGGGGACCTACCATTAGTGACAACGAAGTAATCGCCGGGTTGAAGTTGGGAATTATCCCTCTCAAGCAATGGACCGCAGTGGTATTGTAGGTCGAAAGTGTCGCTAAAGATACAGAAGATCTCCATCATAAAATAGAGATCAGCATTCGTAATATATTTTGTGACCCAGAGGCCTCCGAGCAACACATTAAGATCGTCGGAAGAGTAGATAAAGGTATTATGATGTGTGGAGCGATTGGCGGCCGCCATGTATGCGAGCCTATCTTGGCCAGTGGACAGCGACGCTCTACGAAAGGAAGGGGTTTGGGGACCTACGGGCAAGAAAGGAGTGCTTGGTCTCGTGAAGAAGAAAGGGATGTTTGGTCTGGTGAAGAAGAAAGGAATGTTTGTAAGGATAGAAGGGTGGATGAGCGGTAAGAGGCAATTGAGAAAACGAGGAGATATGCAGACTTCAAACCACGCAATCCTTGCTTATCTAAGCGAGGAAACCTAGCTTAGGGTGTAACATGCGTCATCGATCGGGAAAATAGAAGTGGCCCACCTCGACCTTTTCGGCATAGCTCACTCGATAATTGTATAAATTTCACTGTTCTCCCGTCCGTGACCGCAAAGGACGAGACTGTCTCGTCCTAGTCACGTGGATCTGAAGAAAAATTTAGTGAACCTTCTAGAAACGTGTTTAGGTCATCTGAATTCGCACTTAAGCACTCCTGCTCCTGAATTTCATCTCCAACACACACCTATTCTCCATCTCTAACGTACTTCCGCTCCACCTCCAACAAACACAGCTCCTCGAATATTCTTCTCTGTATTTGGGAATCCACGCAAAACATAACTTTTCAGATTGCGCTTGCGCTAAAGTTGATTGACGGCTACAGTAGCCGCATATCAACCAAAATCCTCTTGAAGGTAGACAAACGGTATGCTTACCCTATTGATTGCGATAAGCATTCCCTGTTCCATAGTTTAGTCAACACTGCACATTGTTCAGGATTGCTGAGATTGCAGCTAGTTTGGTAGAGACAGAGGGCTGCGAGTTCAGCCAAAAAAGACTGGATGGGCAATACACTCGCGTGGGCTGCGGGGCATGGGTATGAGAGAGTCAGACGGAATGGCGTCAACCCCAAGCCAAACTTGAATGGCAAAACACCACTCTTGAAGGCTGCTGAAGAGGGGCACGAGGAAGTGGTGAAAATACTACTCAGCCAGGACGATATTAATCCCAACGAGCGAGGTGAGGGTGGCCAAACACCACTGTTGCTGGCTGTTGTGAATGGACACGATGGGGTGGTGAAAATGCTGCTTGGACGAGACGGCATCAAACCCAGCAAGCCAGATGCGCGTGGCGACACACCGCTCTGCGTAGCTGCTGGAAAGGGACACGAGGGGGTAGTGAAAATACTACTGGGACAAGACAGTGTCGACCCTAACAGGCCAGGCATGGAAGGCCGAACACCACTCATATGGGCTGCACGCAATGGGCATGAGGGAGTGGTCAAAATACTCCTTGGACGGAGCGACACTGACCCCAATAAGCAAGATCGGAACGGCTATACACCACTCCTGTGGGCTAGTAACGTTGGGAACGAAGAAGTGGTGAAAATACTACTCAGCCAGGACGATATTGATCCTAACGAGCGAGGTGAGGGCGGCCAAACACCACTGTTGCTGGCTGCTGGGAATGGGCACGACGGGGTTGTGGAAATGCTACTTGGACGAGACGACATCAACCCCAGCAAGCCAGATGCGCGTGGCGACACACCGCTCTGCGTAGCTGCTGGAAAGGGACACGAGGGGGTAGTGAAAATACTACTGGGACAAGACAGCGTCGACCCTAACAGGCCAGGCATGGAAGGCCGAACACCACTCATATGGGCTGCCAACAAAGGGCATGTGAGAGTGGTCAAAATGCTCCTTGGACGGAGCGACACAGACCCCAATAAGCAAGATCGGAACGGCTATACACCACTCCTGTGGGCTAGTAACGCTGGGAACGAAGAAGTGGTGAAATTCCTCCTTGGGCTGGATGACGTCAACCCCAACAAGCCCAGTTTGAGTCACCAAACACCACTCTGGTGGGCTGCTTGCAGAGGGCACGAGGAAGTGGCGAGACTACTACTTGCGCGTGGTGATGTCAACCCTGATGAGCCAGATAAGTCCAGCCGAACACCACTCTGGCAGGCTGCTTCTCAGGGGCATGAGGGAGTAGTGAAACTACTACTCGCACGTGATGACGTCAACCCTGGCAAGCCAGATGCGTGCGGCGAAACACCGCTCTGGGAGGCTACCCGCAATAGGAACGAGGGAGTGGTGAAATTACTGCTCGGACAGGACTACGTCAACCCGTCAGGTGGCGCAAATCAGGTTGAGCACGACTCTAGTGTGTTTCTAAGTGGGAGTGACAGCTCTTCCTCCCTCCTCTCACTTTCTTCCGTAGCTTAGAAAATGACATCCGGCAACTGCTATATTATCTCACCTTCTAGAACAAGCCTGCCGTAGCAACATAGCTTAAATTTGATTTTCTTCTTTTTGTACCCTAGGAAACGACAATGAGAACACACATGTATCACGTGCCCGTCCCAGAGAAAAAATATACAATGCAAGGATTTCTGACATCAGTGCAAAGCCACCTAAACGCTACTCGCAAACGTCATGCATTTGCGAGTAGTTGCTAACTAAGATTATCGGTTTCTACTAGGACATGGTTTAATGAAAATCACGCTTATCTGGAACATCCTCCAGGCGTCAGCTTGAATGTGAGGGGTGGCGTTAGAGAGCTATCCGTATTTTTAGTCTTGCCCACCAAGGGAAATCAACACCGCAAGGAGTCTTTCAACTGTGAAATTAACTCAAATTCTGCATCCATTATAACTCCAAAAACTCTCTGTCGAGCTAAACCCTTCTGCATCCTCTTGGATGCTAACCGCCTAGATAACGTGCCACCCTCTCAGAAAGCATTACCCAGCCTACGCTGGTACTATCCCTTAGACGGTCAGCGGCTAACGAACCAAATGACAACGCGAGATCAACCTCAACGATTAAAATTTGTAAAAGAGAGTGAAAAAGACACAGGAATAAAAGAAAAAGACTTCTTTAGAATGAAAAGTAATAAAAATATTTCTCCCACTAGAAAGATAGAAGGAGTTATTGTGGTTACCGCACTTCCACCTAGAGAATATTAAGGGTCCCATTCGGGACCCTTGACCGTTTAGGGGATATCGTATATGCTCCAATCTACCCACACCAAACTTGGTCCCCTAAATGCTCTACGAAGGTCGTAGTCCCTGCTTCTTTTGGACAAATGCGTGGTCCAAACCCTCGGTAACTCTCGTGCATACAGTGGTTGGGTAATAGCAAGTTTTTCGAATATATTCGTATTCTACCTTGATTTGATCAGAGCGAGTAAACAAGCCACAACGCTGCCACTTACCAGCGAGTTGGCCTTTTGACTACATACTACAATTTTTCTTCTTGTAGTTTGCCCAGGCAAGAGAGAGGCATGGTTCATGGGCTAGTAGGGCTGGCTTTCCTGGTTTCCTGAGTTAAGCTTCAAGTCATTTGTCACATACATGGGTCATAGATCATGGATGCATTTGTGTAGCCTTATGAGCTGTCATTGATCACACCTAGGGACAAATTTCACAAATGTCACAAATGTTACCACAACCTAGGAACTCAGGTCTCTCACCGGAGCTTCCTAGCACTGTGACCACGACCCCACCCGGTTTGCCCCACAAACGCCGATTCCTGTACTCGCGCATGGTCATAAAGGGTGGAAAAAAAGATCAGCAAGATCATGTGGGGTAGTTGGGAGACAGTTTGTATCAGTGGAAAAATTCTGTGCTTGGCAGACACCTGAAATCAGGATTGAAGGAGTTGGTACTCGTATCTTCGAGTATCAGTGTGCAGTTCAAGCTCTCCATTTCAATAACCCCTCTAAAAGAACTATTCAAGAAACCTTGATTCCTTCTCATTTGGTCTCGCCTTAGCCTTATACAATTTTAATAAAAATCCATAGATTTAGAATAACAGCCAAACACGGAGTGCAACTACTCCAGATTAATGGTGTCATGTAACACCCCAATTTTTTCCACTGTCCCTTATCGATCTTCACTCCGAATCCTTGTTTCGCCACCCAAAGTTTTCCGCCCTCTATGACCATGCGCGAGTACTACAGGAAGCCTAAGGACCCCAAACCCACTACTGTCAAAGGAAATCTTGCGAATCAGGGGTCACAAAATTCACGCATTAAACCCTTATGGTTTTCCGTGTAGCCCTCAAGAACTCTAGTCTTCATCCAACTAGTCTTTAGGAATAGCCATCCAAACCATCTAAACCTAGCACACTGCATAAGTCCCCCCAGCTCCATCCACACCCTACCTTTGGCAGTCAGGATTACACTACTATTCCGCCCTACGGGCGAACACCATGTCCGTCAGGCATGCAAAATCATCTCAATTCCCAGGGCGTAACTGTAAGTTTATTTTGTGGAGGCCGTATTGACCAGCAGGGTAAAGAACGACCCGAGTTTACCTGTGATTGTACCCCAGGTGTAGATCCCGAGGTGTTGTGGCCCAAGTCATGGCCTGGGAGTAACAGTACATCCTTTCCAGGTTTCTAGAGTAGATGCCTGCAGTAGACTTAATTGAGCTAGGTGTTCCCTTCGATAAGTGTTTGGCATAGGCACCCGAGCACAGGGATCAAAAATTTGTATGGTATATTGTCTGTGCTCATATGAGCGTCTAGGCTTAATTCAGACTCAAATGTTCAGATGCTTCATGCAGGGTACTTGTGGGTTTGGTGAACACTTTCGGATCTTCTGGGTGCCACACGCGACTAACTTAGTGGCATTGGGGATTCCGACAGTTTCGGAGTTTGTACTAGACATTCGAAATTACCGCGCCTTGGTGTGCTCGGTTTACAGCTTTTTGTTCCAAATATCCTCCCCCGCGTCGTCCATTTTTCTAAGGGCTTGTTTTGGTACGGAGACCCCACTAATTCATACTGTGATCATATACATACTCACACCCATATCATATCTCCTTCTAAAATCTATCTATAAGATACTTCGGCACACCGGGCGTCCAACCCACTGGTCTGCTTAAGCCCCAGGGTATAATCAAGAAAGTCTCTTAGGATACTGACAAGCGGCAGACAAAACCTGAGCCCCCCAATAAATCTGCCCTCGCCCCTAACCCACACTCTAGGTGAGTAAATCTCCGGAAAATCTACCCGAGACACACCCCAGTAAGCACAACAAGATTCATACGATAGCAACCCCCAGAAGCCACGATAGCGGCCCCCCCCAAAACACCTGCAGCTCTTAGAGGAAGACCACCTAGCCCACTAAAGCACCCAGTAGGTAAGCTAGAGCCCGAGCTATAGGATACCGCCAACAGCACACTTGACAATGTAACCTCACAATCTGTGACTTGCGAACCTTCTTAAACACCATAGTAGAACTCTAGAGGCCCTTAGGAAAGGCACAAATCGGTATTTCTCGGGAGTCGCAATGAGAATATTTTCCTACGAGAGATAGGAAGCCGGTATGGGAAAACACCTTACCATGAAGGTGTCCGGGGCATCTCTCCTCCATTCACACTCCCTTTCCCCCCCCTTCATTTTTATCTAAATTTCCCACTCTGATATCTCTTACCTCGAACCAGCTAGGCCAGAAATTCCTAAGCCTTCCTAACCTGAGGGCAAGATAAGGTGGAGACAGCCCTTCTAATCACCCCTGCGGGTCCAGTAGCCCATACCACGCTACGATGCTAAAAAAAAAACCCCCCGATTACAATTACCTACCTCACCACTAGCCAGCAAACCCTGCTCAGGTATCATACCGGTACGCCAGTCCAATGCAACCCCTGTTCTCACTCGGAGGAACTATCCTCAACCCCACCGTAGGACAAAGCTCCGGAAGTGGAAATTAAATGACGGTGTAACGGTGAACACTCCAACCCCGTTCTGCCAACTAAAACATAGCATGGAATTTCCCCGGGCTATTATGTAGTTAATCTCCGCTTGGACGGACAGACTACCTCTTGGGGAATGCTTTATGTTAGCGTCGGTTCGGACATGGCATGTGGGGAATATCCAAGGGAATATATTGGGTTTTCGGTAGGCTAATATTCCTCATTTCGTCTGCTCAGAAAATCATCATTTATCGCTACCGTCCTCTCCTCTCCTCTCCTCTCCTCTCCTCTCAAGCATATGCGCTAAGCTTATGCAGCTCATCATGGCATCAATCGATCAAACTGTGTTCGTCGCTTCCTTACAAATTTCCGTCTCGTCGTCATCACATCTACACTGTACGAACGAGCAAGAGAGCTAAGCAAGCAGCTCTGACAATGACGCAAGAGAGTACTATAATGTAAAAATCACCGCAAACCTGAACCAGGAGGCCCCGGGAGTACGTAGTAGAAGGGGCCGCGATTACATCATGTGTGCCAAGATGAGAACAGCTGGACAAAGCTAATAATAATTGTGGTGATATAGTGTCAGTAGAGCTATAGCACAGCAATGAATTTCAAAGTTCCCGGCATATGGGAAGTGCATGTATTTCAGAAGAGAAGTATTTGTTTATTTTTGTGGAAAGTAGGGTGGCAGTAAACCTCCCGACAAGGAGGCGGTACATAGCGCCATACTGTGCACTGAGTACAGAGGTAAGGCTGCTCCATTTGCCATCCCCTACTAAAACTAATCCATAAAACCGTGTCCGGAATGTCTGAAAACCCTCCCAAGCACTACCAGCACCTGTATATTCTTTGCTAGTCCTCAATCTCCATCATTCAGTAAGACGTATTAGGGCAAAAATTCACGATGACCTCGGATATCCGAAAATAGCTACGGAAAAGGCTCTTGCTATTCTATTATTGCTAGAGGTATTGCTCCTAGGGTACAAGGAGAGGTATGAGAACTTTACGACTGTGGCTGTGCTTTTCCTACCTCATGATGCTATGCAGAATGAAGAATTTATACTGTACTAATAGGGGAAAAAGGGTAGTCCGATTAGATAGTTCCCGGGATATCAAGATCACCCACTTATCAAAATGCCTCATTTCACCACCCAGCACCCCAGAATTCCGGGCGAATCCACCTGAGCACAGATTGTGCAAGATATCGGCAAGATATCAGCACTATTAGGGTGGTGAACGAGTTAAAAAATAGTTAGCAAAGAACGTTAATATTCAAGCCAAGATAGTAGGTATGATAAGTTTCTACATGTAACATTCAAAGAGGTACATCTGTACTCAAGTGCAGTACAGTATAGCTGTGTGGCTTGTCAGCGCTCAACTCGGACCATACCGTGAACCCCCTAATATCGTGCTATCCCATCAATCACAAGCCATACCAGTACATCCAACCCACATAATTTCACTCCTCACGCCCGATAGGGCACTATGGGATATACCGCACCGGGGTGCAACAAGATCGACTCCCCACAGCAACCTTCAGTACCATCCGCCGCCGCATCCCCGGCCAAACGCACGGACCACTCACAACACCTCACTCGACACTCACCAAAATCAAGCCCCCGAATCTCTAGCCAATCACGAGTCAGGTAATTATGTAATCACCCCGACTCCGAGTTGCAGGGCGGACCTTGGATCTCTCCGGTTTTAGCGAGATGGCACATTATGATCGCCGGTTCCCTGCGTTGAAAGCGGGGTTACTTCATTTTTTTGAGGAAAATGCATAATAAATAAAAATAAAAATAGAGGATCCTCCCCTGTTGTACTAGTACGGTACCGGTATATCCTGCAGAGAATCAGTGAATGCCGGTAGTTAATTTAGGTTCACTTGTAAAACGATGCCCCTCTTTCCAGAATATATCTCCCCGGGTACTTGTACCGGCATTGTATGCTGTGATGCGGGTACGGTAACTTTTGCATGTCCTTATTGGATGTGCGGGGTTAGAGTCTTTTTCCTTCTCCCTTTTCTTTCTTTAGTTTCTGCGAGGATGAGAAAGTAGGTTATCATAGTAGATTGAACTGAACGAGCCGGAACTCCTGGTACTGAATTATTGACAAAAAGTAGATGAGAACAGAACAGAGGAAAATAAAAAATAAAAGAATGAAAAAAACATAGAAAGAAAAGCACCGGTAAGGTGAAAGATGTGCCGTAGAAGAAGAAAAAGGGAAAAGAAGAAGAGAAGAGATAGACACAAAGTGGGAGAGCGGAATAGCATAGGACAAGATGATAATATCACGACCTACGAAATTGGAGGCTATACCCCCCGTCCGCGCCTTTGACCATCCCAAAATCACTGGTACTAATCCCAAACGGCTTGAGTAACCCTTCACCCATTTGCTTCAGCTTCCCCACAACCTCCGCCGTCTCCGCATCCTTAACTTCCTCAATCCTACCAGGCAGCCAGCGAATCTTCTCCCTAACAATCTCTAGTTCCTTTTCGCCAATTCCCCCCGCCAATGCGCCTCCAGCCCCACTAGCCAAGCTCTCAACGGCCCTGTAATCCTCTAACGCCCCCTCCAGCTCCGCCCACCCGCCGATCCCCTCCCTGCCCCGTGCCCTTCTGTACAATGCCTTCCCCCAGCACGGCCGCCCTTCCAATGCTTTTGTCGCAGATTTAACGGCGGCGGGATAGCGCTGCAGCCTCAATTCCACGGCAGCGATGTTGGCATATATCGTCGCGACCTCGTAGACGAGGTAAATTGGACACGAAGTCAGCGCGAGCTTGTACGCGTCGAGTGCGGGGAGGAGGAAGTTGGAGTTAAATAGACGGTTTCCGGAGATGCGGTAGGAGGTAGATTCTGTTAGGAGGCGCTGTGGCGCGGAATTGGCCGTAGGGTTGGCGCGATGGTTAGCTTTGCGGCGGCAGAGGCGGTGGCGAGTGCGGATACTTTGCAGTGTAGAGGAGGAGGAGGAGGGGCAGGAGATGGGGGGGCGGGGGGGGCAGGAGGATGATGAGGAGGAAGAAGAGCAAAAATTTGAGAAGAAAGAACAGGCGGAAGAGGAAGGGGCGCCAACATTCTCTTCCTCCTTTGAGAACCTCTCCCCAAGCGGTGGTTTCATGGGCTTGTGTTCATCTTCTCCCACTTTGGCCTCCGCCACCCCCACCGTTGCCGCGCAATCTTCCGAAGTGTCCATGTGCCCGCCGTCACCATCAACCTCGCGAATATCTCGTTCAACCGTGTCACTCGTGCTCGGGAAGACGAACCCGCCAAGTGCCTCATTTCCTGCGGAAAAACTACCGACTCGACGCTCCATGGGGTGATGCTGCTTGTAAGTGCTTGGGAATGAGGGCGGTGGTGGTGGTGATGGGGTCGTATCGGACATGCTGGTAGTAATTGGGCTCGTTGACTGATGGGAATGGGAGTCTACGAACATGTCCTCGTCGTCGTCGTTGTTGGATCCATCTTCGGTGAAGGGTGGTGGGGAAGGGGGCATACTTATATTATTGTTTCGGGCGCGGTATCCTGTACCATGCTATGCTATAAGTTAGTTAGGTGGGTAGGGAGAGAGGTCAGGTCGCTAAGGTTCGGGGATATTGCGAGGGAAAGTACCGGTACAGTAAGGTGGTGGGGCATCGGTGGGTCCTTCGGGTTCGGATGAGAGCGTCGGTCGAATTATGGAGAAGGGATGTGAGACATGAAAATTTTACCAATCCGGCACGTGATGATCTACTTTGCATGTATTTGTGTTCCTTTCATTGGTGGGCTTGCCAAGGACGGGGAATTATATTCCCGAGCTTACAATTTGGCGGGTCCCCACAGTGGGACACAGGAGTCAAGACTACCGTACCAGTCCTTGTGCACCGGCAAGGTCCCCCCCTTCCTCCCTCCCTACCGTAGACGGCGGCGGGCCTTGACTTTACTCGAGTAACTGCGGAACAGTAAGGTCCGTCAGGCTTTTGGCAATTTGCATTTCGTATCCGGATCATAGCCACCCATATTGGCCTTACGGTTGCAAATAAGGCATTCGAGCATATCGTGTAGTGCTGTAGATGGCACGGTAGGAGCCGTATTACATAGTATTATATCAGGGTTTGAAGTGACATACCTACTCATAAGCCTAGGTAGATGACAGTGCAATACCGGCACTTGCCGGGAATGTTTTCGCTACCGTAAGTTACTGTCGCGTCGATCGGGCTGCGGCACCAAAGTACCCGCCGCAAGGAGAACCTCGGATATCTTGGTCAGGCGCTCACATAACCACAAGTGCTTCGAGGGTAGCTCTGCGTAAGCAGTTATTAGCATCGATGGGAAAAAACCCAGCACGGTGGGGAGGGCCAAGGCGCGCGAGGAAGCGCTAACTGCGAGGTTGCGGTCGGAAAAACGCCAGTACCGTACCTTGTACTCGAGTACCGTATGTCATGTCTGCTCGCTTGGTGGTTTGTTGCTGTTGGCCGACTTGCCCCCCGGAGAACATGGAGAGCTCCCGTCGAAGATGCGACAATTTCCCGGCGGAGAAAAGACCCTCCACCTGCTAATATGAATATTGCAACATTACATTGTAGCACTTGATCACACATCCTCCCTCATGCCTTGACTCGAATGATTTCTTGAGTTACTGTATCTGCTCGAGCCCCGTACCTCGTATAGGGAGGCGAGCCGATAGCAACTCCACAAGTACCGGTATTATGATACCAGTACGGGTATGTTTTGCGAAAGAAAAAAAGAAGAAAAAAAGAGGTAATAAAAATTCAAGATACGCCTTTTGTTTGAGGCGTTCGGGAGGATGATTTGGCATATCCCGTCGCTTTGTCGTTGTTGTGATTTGTTATCCTTCTAGATCCAAAATCGGAGGATCCATCCTCCGCTAGGTTTCGACCGGGCCAAAACCAGGCATGCTGAACTCCTCCCGCTGCAAGCTGCCGGAAGCTCAACATCATACTCGTGCCTGTAGACTACAAGTATCATATATGTTTATCTAGGAAGCGAAAGGCCACTGTGCTGTACTCTACCGTTATTTCACGGTATTTGTGAATATGATACCGGTAGAATGGGTAAAATACGGCACGGTGTCTGAGGTGGATTTATCTATTCTCTTGGTATGTATCTAAGCCTAATCTAGTCTGCTTGTCTGCTTGGATATGTATAGTACCGGTATTGTGCTTGTCCCCCATTGCCACCCCCTCTATCAGGCCCTGTTCATTATTATGGCGCTTTCATTCTCTCCACTTCCCAGCTTGAATGCCATACCTCGCGTAATCGAATCCGATAACACTCTCCCTTAACTCGCCCCACCCATCGCTTACTTGTCCGATCTTCCTGTCCTCTTCAACGACCTCCCCATCAGCCCCACTAACCATCGGGATGCCGGCCAATATCTCCTCCTCCTTACCAGCAAACTCCTTCCTAAGCTCTTTATGCGGTATCCAAACCACGCGCATACCACCCCTCCTCCCGGCTTCAATTCCCGGGACAGCGTCCTCGAAAACCAAGCACTCACTCGGCAAAACTTCAGTCTTACCTTCGCTGCGTAAGCGAGCGTTTATGCTCTCTAGCGCGGCAAGGTAGATGTCCGGTGCTGGCTTTCCGCGACCGTGTGGGATTCGCGGATCATCACCGCAGATTTGCTGGTCTTTGGGGAAGTACTTGAAGAGGTCTTGTAGGTGTGCAGTCTTCAGCTCGAAGGACCGAGTTTCACTGGATGTTGCGAGGGCGACTTCAATGGGTAAGCCTGAAGGGGTAGTTGCGGTGGAGAGAGTTTCTAGAAGCTCTGGGACTCCCGGAAGCGGACTGCAGGAGGGGAAGAGTTCTGAGTACAGTTCCGAGCGGCGCTTGTGGAATTCCTCGCGGGAGATTTTTAATTGGGCCCATTCGAAGAATATGTTTGTTGCCTAGTGAGTCAGTTGGTTTGTTGGCTGGGGAGGGGGAAAAGGGAGGAGGAGGATACACCATTGGTCCCGGCCTTCCCTGAAGCTGCGCTTTTATACTCCAAGGCATAATCGGACGTCCATTTTCCGCTAGGATTCGATTAGAAACCTCTGTGTAGATGTCTTCCGTGTTTAGGAGGAGGCCATCCATGTCGAAGAGACAGGCGCGGATCGGTCTGAGCCTAGACGGTTAGAACATCATATCCATTGGAACTCTAAAAAAGAGCGAGGGAAGGGAAACCGCACTTAGTCGCAAACATTGTCAATTATTTCTTGTATCGTGGTATTGTGAAATTGTGTGTATGGCAAAATTGCGGGGTGATGATCGAAGGGGAAACCCTGAGCCGAAGGACCCTCCAACAGTTTAGCGCCAGTCAACGGGAACTGTGCGCCCTCCGCCTCAAAGTGCTTTTTCTTCAATTCCGCCAAAGCAATCATCGGGGCAACTGGCTTGCCCTCTTTCCAGGACAGGGAACATAAATAAGCACCGGTACAGTATATACGCGTAATCAAGATAAAAAAGAGTTGATGGATTCAAAATCCCCTCGATTGGTGACTAATCAAAACATTCCGTCAGAACCTCCCACTTCCCACTTCCATATCCGGAGGGGGAAAGGAGGTTACTGCACGAGGTAAGACTATGCGACCATGTATCATATATACAATACAAGCAATTTTATTCCCAAACAGACCGAACGGTGGGTCTGATCTTCCGAGGGTTTAGTCTCGGCAAGAGAACTGTGCACAATACCAGTACGGTAATAGTACCTAGTTGCGAATCGAAAAGAGGGGAAATTTTGCGGGAAATGATCTCGGAGGGTTGTGGGGTATGGTGCGCGGTGGGATGGAGTGGGAATCCGACCGGGCGGATTATTGTACCGACATGAGTGCGAGTGTGCGGACTGGGCTGCGATCAAATAATGGAGAGTTGGGATTGCTCGCTTGGCCGGCTCATCCAGTGCGGGCTTGGGGTAGGGATTGTAGTCCTGTTGTGGGGTTACGGATATAAAGTGCGAGGAGACACATGCCGAGTGATGGGAGGTGATGACTGTAATGCGAGTGTTCATACTAGGTTGCCGTACTTGAACAAGTGGGGCTGGGTTCCCCCGGTTCGCAGCTGCCTTGAGTGGGGCACGGGCATACATAGGATCGAGCGGGTGGAAGTAAGATCACAAGGGGTCACGGTACTGTACCGGTATATCCCCCACAAATAAAAGTGATTTTAGATGGGTTTTACCTCCCCCTTGAGAATTTAAACATTTAGATAGTCTTGGATTGGCTCACGGAGCAATTTTTCCCCCGGGAGCCTTAAGATAACGAACTAACAATCGATAGGTTTTGTGCAGGAATAGGTGTACAATGTGCTTGCGCACAGCCCACTTGAGCTGTCAATGCCCAACACCGTAAGACTGACGACTCAAAACGGTCCCCTAATCTCTGCTCTCTTTCAACGTCAGACTGCCACTATCACAAAAAAAAACCATGACATCATATCGCCATGGTCTGACAAAACACAATCAGTTTAACAGGAGTCACTCTGTCCTCTTATATATACGTGAGAGGGTGACTCGGGGATCTCGGCGAATCACAGTGTGTTAACTTCTTTTAAACTCCGACGGAGCATTTTGGGGGCGATCAGACAAGACTGGTTTGACAAACCGCAAAGCACACAAAAAGTTTGAGTTTTCTTTTTTTGGAGATGATAGTGCTCCACCATATTTAAAGTATGTGCAGTAGGGGTAGCTATGGTGGATATTCCAACACGTAGGAATCCGATATGAGGGATCTCTAATATTTCCCCATCGTTTCCACAAAGCGGTATGCTGTATCGCCTCAAAGGTCTCTCGATACCTAGAAAGATAGGGTATTTTGTGTGGGGAGGGGACTGTACTATACCAGAGTACATGGCCGCCGGCTCTATGACATTCAAGTATTCACTGTTCTATACATGGATATATATAATATAGAAGTTCGAAAAAACCGTTTGGCACTTCTAGTGTATGCATATTATTCTAGCGTAATGGATAATGCTTGGACCTTGGGAAAAAGAACATCAAATTTTTTTTTGCGGTAGTGCTCACTTTGGCTCTCTCTCTTATTATCAAATGCTCTTTACTCTGTTTGTCTCTGTCTACTTATTCATCAGACACTCCCTAATTGCTATCTCTCTCTTTCCTCTGTTTTTTACATGATTGAGATATTAGATATCTGTTCATGCTTTTTTGTTTGGTGTTCTTTCATTACATTACGACCGCTACCCATATGTGTTGCCATTAAAATGTGAATTACCATATAGTCGCTAAATTCTGTGCTAGCAGCGGCTCATCCCCAATAACTTTACGACAAGCCATCCATGATCTCCCAAGTTCGAAGTGCTCTAGCCATTTGTTTATCTCGATAATCTAGAAATTCACCCTATGCCTTTCCGTTAACTGATCACCACTCCAGGAAAATAGTACACAAGCTGGGGTCTCCATGTTACTCTGTAATGATATGGCCATCTCTGGCGGTGGGGCTGTTCAACATACCAAATTCCCAATAGCCTACCAGAATTGAAGTGTCCAGAGAATATTTCAGAGTGGCAGCTCACGCACATAGGGAAGGGGGAACTGCAACTAGAGAATGAAGCAACTTGGAAGGTATTATATACTCGGCTGGCATCTTGACCCCAGATTACTTCTTCGATTTGATGGAGAGGTATGATATAGTAGTTAGCTGTGAGGGCAATGTGGTTAATCTAGAACTGCGGTGACAGTAGTTGTGTTTTTTCCTGTTCTTCCGGTTGCTGTGGTTCGCACTTTTCCCTGTCGTGCCCCAGACCAACTATCGTTCCCACCATACTCTAACAAGTACCAGATAGGATTACATCGACCACCCACAATTTTCTTATATACCACACGCAACAGGGGTCCCGACAGCCCACTTGTAACTTTAGCCCTTCATTACACTTCTTTCGTGTTTTCGAAATCCTCCGCTGTTTCGCCTAACTCTAGCCGATGCTGTTGAAATGTGTATTTCTGCATGCTCCTGATTACCTCCTTGATCCTCTCTGATCCCCTCTTATTCTAGTATTAATTATATTTTGGAATATTGGATGCTATCGCGGTTCCCGCCCCGGGTTTCTTATGTGGTTCAATGGGTCTTGCAGTTTCTTCGCCGACCTCGTCCAGCATTCCATTGATAGTGGTATCCAAGGAGGTAGGTATATGGGGCTGGGCTTGGAGAGCTTTGCCCATATGTCCGTATACGGTTGCAGTATTTTCCTTGCTGCCATTCACTATCTAGAATGTCATTGTCGAATTCCTTCTACCGGCACAACTATTGCCGTGCTTCCGACGGCGTGTTTTGCTAGACTCGATATATCCTGTTTCATAGCTGGCAGGTGTGAAGGGAGACCACCAAATGGCTTAATTGAGGACGATCTAGATAATGATATTATGGAGCGAGAAATGATACAGAATAATGTAGCTCAGCTATATAGTGAAGTGGTTCAGTCCTGCCATTACCACCGGGTTCCCACTACTCATGTAAACAATCAAGAAAACAAAGACCTTGAAAGAAACCATATAGGAACAATAAAAGGAACAACGGTAGACACCGCATGCTATCTCTAAACAGGACCTGGCTTGAGGGAAGGTGGAGATCTGAAGGAAGCACTTGAAAGGTGAAAGAAACCATATATGAACAGTATCTGTTCCTAATTGGACGGTTTTGGTTATGCAGCGGAAGATTGTTGATTGTGTTGTCTAGCTAGCTAAGCGAAACATGAACGGTATATATATACCCAAGTGCAGTCACAAAACCCATGATACAGAATACACACATCCGCGTACAGCAACGCATACGGAATAGTGAGAACGAAGCACAACAACCTCTCTCACGACGTCCCTACCCATAGGACCATTTCTCAACAGTATCCGTTGACTTGAGCGCGAGTGATAATTAATGATTGTGTTCGAAGCACTGGGGGGAATCATTATTCTTACGGAAGACAACCCCAGATCCTTCCCGAACAGAGAGACCCAGCTCGCCTGGTCAATTTACCCATATTCTCCTATATTCAAAGCAGACGTTGAGAGTTTGTTTAATGCCCCGATAAGGTGAAGGGATATCCCTTCATCCATCCGGAAGACCACCCTGAGTGGACCGACGAGGGGTGACAGTGGAGCCTGGTTGGAAGTTATGGCTACTGTTCCGCTAATAATCCCAGAAAGGTATAATATTTCGGGAGGATGGATGTTGTTTCATCTTTAGATAACCAAGACAGTCGGAGGCGAGTGGCTAATGTTTCACAGGGGTCAACTAGCTGCTCCGAATTTCACTTGTGAATAAAGAGGGCTGACACAGATAGAGCACCAGGTCAACACAACAAAGCACAAACTGCCGTCCAGTCGATCAAAATTGCTTGTTCCTGTGACGTAGAATCTTAGGGAATGCCCCCTCACCTATGAGCCCCTTAATCAGGGGAGGCGCACTCCTTCATGGCCCCAGAAAATCAAGAGTACTGTACATAAAACTTTCGGGAGGTACACTTGCCCATGGCTGTGTTCACGGGTGTGGTTACTCGGGTATGGGGGTAAATGATGAGACGGACAGGGGTTTTCGAGTCCGGGCGCTCGATACCGTAGAGGTAAAAAATGATTTAATTTGGTAGTTCTAATGCTAAGAAGGGCGAAAAGCTTTGACATCTC
>Ga0307507_10007101_pt1 | contig 16575 bp, 17 predicted proteins | sample 7_EM_MG_FD_207223 | JGI IMG/M metagenome (GOLD analysis project Ga0307507, IMG submission 207223) | Populus trichocarpa ectomycorrhiza microbial communities from riparian zone in the Pacific Northwest, United States - 7_EM | ecosystem: Host-associated > Plants > Roots > Unclassified | place...
GAGAAGAAATTCTGTGCTTGTGTGGCGATCATGCGAAATATTATTACCAGTTGAAGCAACTTCTCTTCCAGCCGCACTTTCTTACCCATGCTAGCGTATTCTGGATCTTCCCAATTTTTACGGTATTCCAAATAAAATAAAAAAACACATTGAGGAAGACTAATCTGGAATAGTGCGGTATGCTTGTGGAGTCACGGCGGATAGGGAACGTCTTAAACCAGAGCGTCATTGTTCAAATTGGTGAAAACAGAAGACCCTACAATATCGAAACCTCACGGCAACCGGGCACTGCGGGTCATAAGATGTCGCTCAACCCTCTCCCGGCACTTGTGATATTCTGCCTTGGTGTAATGATGAGCCAGCACCACCAGTCTTCAGCGCTGTCAACCAAGATCCATGTTCAAGTATATCCAAGCTCAGCAGCAGTTATACAGGTCACAGTTGCTAACATGTGCACAGTGGGGAACCCTCTTAGCCGCGTTTGGCGTGTTCAGGCTTTTCACTTACGTTCTGCTATATCTGTCACCTTTGACTTCTTATTATCCGTCTAGGCCCCCAACTGAAATCATCGGGTCGTTTTGCCTCATGGCAGGTGGCCTTGTGTTTATGGCAAGTGTAAGTTTATCTCTGGGGGGTTCTGACCTTCGGTTTTGACAAGTGTACTACGCAACTTCTAGTAGCACAAGCACAAAATGTTGAGCATCCAGGATTGCTGACAATATCACTCGATGTAGAACAAAGACACAGTTGCAGCACTAGACCGAGCGAATGGGGATGCAATGTTCGTCCTCACGGTAATTATTGGATTTACCGTTTTGGCCATGAGCTGGGTGACCTGCGTAATGGCAATAAAGGGATGGGCGCTTCGAAGAGAGCAGCAGAGTGTGCATGAGCCTACGATACACGTACCTGCGTGAGATGCGGGATTTATGAAAACGGCGGTGTGCTAGCTAGCTAATATGACTTTTTTGTGACGGGTTGCTTCTTTTCCACATGGCTTTACGTTGTTCCGGCTCTAGCCTGGTTATGGGTGTTATTTTGTCTTTTATATTTTTTTGTGTGCCGATAATTTGGTGGTCGCACTGGTTTTAAGTTACAGTGCTTTTACTTGGATGCCAATCGTTCTCCTTTCTCCCGTATCGGACCCATTGCTCTTTTCATCCGCTCACCCACCAACCAATATCGAGGATATTTTTCCTCCTTTCTCTTTTTTTCCGCCAGGCGAGGAGAGGTTATCTTAATGCCTATGGCTTAATGATTTCCTTGTGCCGATATATGTATCGGTCTGTATGTAGCTAATGTACCGGTAAAATCTCGTGAAATCCACTATCTCCGTCAGCCTTGTAGTCCCCGGGTTCAGGGACAAAAACTCCCGAGCAGGATGTTTTCCTGGCATGGTACAAGATCAGCTCTCAGGATGTGCTCCATCTTGTTAACTGGTATTCACACCTCTGTTGACTTGTTAAACTAAACCCATCCTGGGCTGACGGGCTGATTTCCGCTGGTAATCTGATAGTGAAATTCACGAGATTCTAGGGTACTGTATGCACCGTGCTAGCACAGTATGCTGTGTTCATGTGGGACAACCACCTGCGGAAAACCCAACTGAAATCGACTAAAGGCACAGGAGCCTTGCAAGTAACAGGTAAGAACTTAGAAGTACCCGGACATTCGAGTGCCAAATTAGCCATATATTTTTCCAATCCCTGTGCTCGGGTACCGGTACTTGCACCCCTCTCGTCTGGCGAGGAATAGCAGAGCTTGGCGCTTTTTGCTTGTAGGAGCTGAAAATTAGTGGTCTTAAACGGTATCTGGCACCTTTACGCACAACCGTGTAATAATAGACTGTGGAGCTTATTCTGGAGAATCCCAGATGTTTTGGAGAGGAGAGGAGATGGTAACAGCCTCATTGGCAAACCCGGCTTAGATGTGGCCTGGTCAACGAGCCAAAGACAGCACAAAAAGGGATTCGGCGCAAAAGTTTGTTTGTGAATGGTGAGAGGAAGAAGTCCGGATTGGGATGATCTCTTCTCCCATCCCCCCCCTCTCTTCACCCCCTTATCATTTAATCACCAACTCTATCTCTTTCTTTTCTTCTTCCTCCTCCATGTCGCATTCTATCTCTGCAGATAGCAATGCCTCTTACACATTGAGATTTCTTCCTCTTTCCTTTTTTTTTCATCGCCATCCTTTATATTTTATTTTGCTGCATAAGGAGCTATATTCGTGGTCCCACTGTATGTATGCGGCCCAGTTTCAGCTCAGATTTGACCGATTTCTGGGTCCTCAGGCTTCTAAACGAGAAGAGCCACTGACACGATTCTAGCTGCTGCATCGCACTGCATCCTCTCTCTTTGAATTTTCGAGTTAACCTACTCGCACTGTACAAAGCGGGTAGAGGCGAAGCATCCCAACAGCCCTACAAATATAGCCATCTACTGTAACACGACCTCATTCGACCAATAAGACTTCCATTTCAAAATCTCAAGACTGGGAAAACGGCTGTTAGTTGCTTGCTGCGGACTGCACCCGCCCGAAGGGGGTTGGATTTATCTGCACAAGCTGTCTCTCCCTACTCTCGTGCCTCAGGGAAGGTGCCGAACAGCCACAAGCCACCATCGGTTACCGTACCGTACCGGCCGTTAGACCCCAGGGAATAAAATAATAAAAATTTAATAGTGTTGATAAATAATTGGAAAGCCGTTGTCAGGGTTGTGGTGTCTTCCGTACCCCCGCTTCGGGTTATTATTCATCTTCCTTTTACCTATATAAGAGGCCCTCTTCCAGAGATACCTATTATCTGTTACTGTCGCCTAGGATTGATCGCCCCTCCGAGGCACATTTCAATCACGCATATCGGAAGGAAAAGAAAACATACTTTGCAATATCTAATCAATAAATCGTTGGGTAATAGCCTGTATTTGCACCCCTGAATAAGGACCGGTGACAATGCCATCCTCAGTTGGAGGTTTGCTAGCTCCTCGGTACCGACAATTGCAACCTACTCTACGAAGCAGAGACAATGGAAAGCCTACCTCCGTCGCATAAGTTTGCTACAGGATTGGATATGGGGTGGGGGGGTACAGAGGGGGAGGATGTGGAGTTATTGCGTGGTAATGACTCGGTAGTGTTACGGAAGGTGGAAAACCAAATGGGTATGAACCCGATCCCGATTGAACTATTAGAAAAGAAGAAAATAAAAGAAAAGGGAAGGGAAGGAGAAGAAGAGGAGGGAGGGAGAAAAGGGAGGCAAAAAACAAGCAATCAAAGCAGGAAAGTTGTACGCAAGCTGGGCGAATAAAGTTTGGAAGGCTGTCGTTTCTTAGGGGCGATCTTTTTAAGGCTCAGTGCTTGTTCTGACGGTGAAAACCATAGGAGGAGTGGAAGCATTCCTGCAGGAGATGTTGCGACGGCGAGATGTGCTGAAGGGAGCGAATAGGAAACGCAAGCCTTCTGTAAGTACGACTTATTGTCCTGGAGGGAATATTGTGATTGGGTGTCTGACTTCTTTTTAGTTAAGCACTGGGGAAACGGTCCTCAGCCCAGTTGCTTCATCAAAGCTGCGCGACTACCTCATCACGCAAATGAGTGATAGCTCAGACTCCGGCGAGGCAGACTCCCCTTCGGAGAGTATTTCCAGCTCTGATTCACAAACACCTATATCCTCGCCAACATTTCCAAGAGAAAGCCCAAAACCGATACTGCCAGAAAAGTCTGTCCTTGATTTATTACCTGAATGCGTTCCTCACTTTTCGCAGAAGGTATTGGATGAGATCACAATGCCAATGTCGGGGTGGGTTTCTCTTGCCATGAGCCTTGGTGGCAAGCGTACGGTGGCTTACTTTAGCGTATACAGTTGGAATCCATCGACAATGACACTTCCCCCTCCACGGCCAGCCAATCTAGAAAGCCCCACCAATAGAGAATTATTACAAGCCTACCTTGATATTTCGGCAAAACGATTAGCAGATACCTCACCCTCATACGTGGACCTATTCAGAAAGTACATACCTGCCATGGCTTATGATTCTACAGGGTTGATGGAGGGAATATTAGCCCTAGCAGCAATTCAGATAGGGTTGATGAGAAGAGACCCCCGCATAGCAGTGGATGCTGCCTCGCATTACCATAAATCGTTAAAGTCGCACTTTAAAGCCGTTGCAGACCCTAACTCTAGATCAGAGGACTCACTCCTTGCTACCAGCATAATCTTAGGTCATTACGAGGTATTTTTCCCTTGGCTCCTGTTTCTTTCGGCCCGTCACTTACGTTCCGTACCATCAAGATCTGGAATGGAGAAAATGTGAAAATGGGTGTTCACATGTTAGGAGGAAGGGACATAATACTTGCTAGAGGTATCGAATGCTCTCTTTAACCTAAATATAAGAGCCAATCACTGACACCGGTTTAGGCAAAGCGGCTCACATGACGCCAGTTGGGAGAGCCCTTTATGCCGCCTTCAATAGAATGGATGTGGCCACCTCAAGTATTACCGGAAACCCAACATTTATGACAAAGGTTAGATATGCCCTTGTGGATTGGTTATGTGTGGGGTGTTATTAACCTCTATCCATCCAGGATTGGTGGACCGTTGACCCATTCACTCGCGTTCCAATTTCAACCGACTCCCCAACCCTTCTGGTAGCTGACGCCGCCCTCTCGAAGCTCTGTGTGCTCTGTTGTAAGCTCACCTATCTTAAAGCTTGGTCGTTGAAACGTAGGAGGGCCCTCTGGGTTAAGTCCAATGGCAGCCCCTCCCTAGAGCAAAAGGAATCACTCCAGGAGATCATTCAAGATCGGGTATTTAAACTAGAAGAAGAGCTTGATATGTGGTATGCTGAACTTCCCTCTTGGTTTTCTGCCCTTGACACCGATCACCCGGACCACAATCCCAAAGACGAAGACATCAACACGACTTTAATCACCTCAATTACCATGGGAAGCTATCAGCATATATCTATAGCCCTTGTCCACGGTTGGGCAATCGGCGTCAGGCTTCAGCTCAACCGGATAAGCAACCCTGATATGCCGGTTGTTCCACCTCGCCTAGGATCTTTGTGCCACACGCTCCTCCGTATATTTGCTTGTTTGCCGAGTTCGACTGACGCATGCATGTAAGTGCCACCACTCCCAAGAAGACCTAGGAGCAATTCTTAACACTTTCCTTAGTGTGGCTCCATTATTTGCAGCTGGCATGGAGCTACGCCAAAAGTGTCACCAAGAATGGTTATTAAATATTCTGCAAGAGCGAATAGATGAGACTGGGTTCCATGGTTTAATATTCCTGCGGGAAGGATTACGTTTCACCTGGGCCAAGCTGGAGGGCATGAATAAGGGCCGATTCAATCGGATAAAAGAAGGGGCCGCATCAAAGTATGGTATAACCTATCCCGCCTCCCTCATGTTTTGGGCTAAGAGATGTCTAGAATCGACGGAGTTTCGGAAAATCTTTGGGCAGCTGAAGGGATGCTAGGAACATTCGAGAAACTAGCACTTTACGATTCACCAGACATGGTGGGGAAAAGAAAAAATTTCCAAGGGGATATTGACACATCCAATCTCCCAGAGGACGTCGTTCCGTACGAAGCCCCTAAAGCGGACCCCACAGTCATAGTCATCGATAGTGCCGGTTCAAGTCCTGTTGCTGCTCCAAAACGGATAAGATCCGACTCGCCGGAAATAATATTAGTGAGAAGAAATGGCCGTGTTGTATGATGTTTAATAGTCTTCTCTTTCCTCCCAAGAGTGGCATCTTGTGGGATGGCGGCGGCATACCACAACTTCCTTGCTTTGCTGATCTTAATGTCTTTCGTTTCGGAAGGTCACGATTGTTTAATTCGGGGGAATGTTTACTGTTTGGGGCTTTGTGAAGCTAGGAGTAATGAGATATTATACGCACATAATAGGGCAGCCGCATACGTTCCGGACGGCGTCGTATAAAAGTAACAAATTAGAATGCTAACTTGTGATCGGATGTACCTTACACCTTACGAAGTTTCTGTATTAGTGCGATGCTTGTAGAAACTCCGTTCTTAGAGTCGAAGAATCTTGCATCAGGTTTTCCCAAAACACCCAAGACCCAGCCCACCATCCTCCCACTGACTCGTTGCTCACAGACTCGAGTGATAATTTGTGAATGCCGAGCATAATCTGAGAGTATTATGTCTAGAATTTCCTAGAACTCTGTGATTACAAGTGACCCTATCGTGCTGGCAGGGCAAACGGCGTGGTAGCAAGTACTTGGCCTTCACTGGGAGGATCCTACCGGTTGTCGTGCCTGCAGCTGCGATGAGACCGCTGAGCAAGCACCTGAGCTGGGCCTATATTTCGGTGGGTTGAGCGGACTGCTCTGTGAAGTGGCTAGTGGGTAGTTTTTCTGTGTAGAAAGACCCCACTCTTGCCTACAAAGAAGCAACATCCCTTTCGGCTCCTAAAATCGATCCTCCTTCCTCACCTCTAAGAATCACGGCCCCCAGCCACGCAAACGACATTAAGATATATTACGACCAAACAGCTCAACAGGATTCCTCTCTTATTAGCCTTCTACTAGGCGATCTTAGGTGGCAATTAGCCTTGGCCCCGAATACGCTTGCGATGCCCGCTACGTATGCTCCCCGACAGAGAGTCTACTTCCCCGAGGAGTACCTGATGCCCTGGGGCGGATTCAGGACTAGCTTGGGCAAATTATGAGCTCGTTGAACAGGTTAAAGACAAAATGATTACATCCGGTCCTTCTAGCGATGGCACGAGTATCGTCGAAGCCTAGGTTGACACACTCAGGCGTCACATTACTGATTGCCCCGGGTTGGCTTTCGAGGCCCGCTAGGGGCTGCTATTAGCTGAGGGACGTGGCCAGTGCGTCCCCTTCTTATGTTTGTCCAATTTTGTATGAGATACCCTAGCATATCCCGGCACGAAAAGGCGTTCGTTAGTTTTTCTTGATTTCGCATCAATCGAGGGATTACTACAATTGGTTCACAATTGTTTTCGGTAGATTGTCCCTGCTGCGATGCGGAATCTCGGAGTGACTCTGGATCCGTGCGTACTCAGGTAGATAGCCCGCATATACTAGGTGATGGGAGGGGGCTACTATGTTTGATGATTTATTGTCTGAGGCGCATCGTAAAATACTAGTATCACTCGCCACGGAACGAATGGTTCTCATCCGATGAAAAACTAGCCCTAATCTAAGCTACCGTACCCGTAGTCTAAGTAATCGAGCCGTTAGGCGTCACAGAACAGCCCTCCCAACTAGGGCAAAATGACCTCAAAAGAATGCCCGGGGACAAACCCGGAACCCGAACTTTGTGTGTGGCTGAAGCCGGGCGAGCTGCTTACCAACCCGTCTCTGAGCGCAGTGAAGATGGACGGGGAGAAAAAAAAAGTGTGGCACACGGGGACCGGCTATTGCAGGCAACGCCAAGACCCGCTTTCGCCTCTGGTCCTTCGCTCTAGGCCTGGTCCACGACCACCACCTCCTCAACCCGAACCTCAAGCAATCAATCATCGTTCCCAAAGGAAAGGGAAATCTATCCTACCTTCCTTCCTCCGTTTCTCCTTCTTTCTACGTTTAACAAATCATCGGGATACCCCCATTGTCGTTTTTCTCTCTTGTTCAAGCAAGCATGTTGAAGTCTTTGGTTCTTAGACATTCGCCTCGCTCATTACTCCGGCCTTTGAGTGCTAAGGCTGGTGGATATGCCCCCTCTACGTTCCTGCTTGTGCAGAGGAGGGGTCTTGCGTCGGAAGCTGAGGAGCACGACGTTGTAGTTATAGGTATGTTACGCCCCCTACGGAGTTTGGTATTATTTATTTTTCGTCTGAGGGAGTGCACTGGTTGTTGACGGGCAAATGTGTTTAGGTGGTGGGCCCGGCGGGTACGTTGCGGCCATCAAAGCCGCTCAAGAAGGGTTGAAGGTGAGGGATTTGTTTGGTCTCGAACGATTGGAATTTGTATCGAGGCTAATTCGTTCCCCTTTTGTTGTGTGAGGGATAGACTGCTTGTGTTGAGAAGCGTGGCGCTCTTGGTGGGACTTGCTTGAATGTTGGGTGTATTCCGTCAAAGTCTTTGCTCAACAACTCGCATATATACCACCAGATCCTACATGATGTTAAGAATCGTGGCATTGACGGTACGTTTTTTGTTTTTTTAATACTGCCTTCTTTTTTCCTCTTATTTTATCAATTGGGAGGGGTTATTGGTAGTGGGGTCTTTTTTTGTGAGGGGCAATTCAACTTACTAATGTGGGATTATTGTATAGTCGGCGATGTCAAGCTCAACCTAACACAGATGATGAAAGCGAAGGAACAATCCGTCTCAGGTTTAACGAAGGGTATCGAATACCTATTCAAGAAGAACGGCGTCGACTATGTTAAAGGAACTGGGACTATCACTGGTGAACATGAGATTAAAGTCAGTCCGTTGGAAGATGGAGAGCCTCAGACTCTTCGCGCTAAGAATATTATCATTGCGACTGGATCTGAGGCGACCCCCTTCCCTGGACTTGAGATTGATGAGACGAGGATTATTACTAGTACCGGTGCTATCGCTTTGACTAAGGTACCAGAGAAGATGGTTGTCATTGGGGGTGGTATCATCGGACTTGAAATGGTTGGTTTGAGATAAATGCTGGCTACTTCTGTATTGGTGCTGATAATTCTGACGATATGTATAGGGCTCCGTATGGTCCAGACTTGGTTCCGAGGTCACCGTTGTTGAGTATCTTGGAGCTATCGGTGGCCCTGGCATGGACGCCGAGATGGCCAAGACCATGCAGAGAATTCTCCAGAAGCAGGGAATGAAGTTCAAGCTTAACACTAAGGTTATGGGCGGCGATGTCGAACCTGACAACATCAAGATCAATGTTGAATCCGCTAAGGGTGGAAAGTCCGAAACTGTTTGTCTAATCCCTGTGCTGATCGGATTAGGGTTGCCGGGGCTAATTCCCGTCGACTATAGATTGATGCCGACGTCGTCCTTGTCGCAATTGGTCGTAGGCCATTCACCGCCGGCCTAGGTCTAGAAAATGTTGGTATCGAGGTTGACGAGAGAGGTCGCATCGTTATTGACCAGGAATACCGTACCAAGATTCCGCACATCCGTGTGATCGGCGATGTCACCTTCGGTGCCATGTTGGCTCACAAGGCTGAGGAAGAAGGAATTGCTGCTGTCGAGTACATCAAGAAGGGCTACGGTCATGTCAACTATGGAGCTATCCCTAGTGTCATGTATACCCACCCGGAGGCCGCTTGGGTAGGCCAGACCGAGCAGGAAGTTAAGGCGGCTGGCAAAGCATACAACATTGGCTCTTTCCCATTCAGTGCTAATTCTAGGGCAAAGACCAACTTGGACACTGAGGGAATGGTCAAGTAAGTTCTTGCGAGAATCTGGTTGTCTGCGGGCTTTTTTTAGAGGGTTGCTGACGCATTTATGCTGCTTACTCAGGTTTATCACTGATAAGGAAACTGACAGAATCCTGGGCATCCACATCATTGGGCCCAACGCTGGCGAAATGATTGCTGAGGGAGTCTTGGCCATGGAATATGGTGCTTCGTCAGAAGATATTGGGCGTACAAGTCATGGTAAACCCCGCATCACGTTTTTGGGTTTGTGGGGATTGCAGTTCTAACTTTATCCACAGCCCACCCCACCCTCTCAGAGGCCTTTAAGGAAGCCGCCATGGCAGCTTTCTCAAAACCTATTCACGCTTAAACATGATGCATGTCAGCTCAGCAAAGGGGTAAATCCTTGGAGGGAATAAGGAGGCAAGGGTTCAGCATTAGACGAACTGGCAGCAGCAAAAGTTTACCGATGCAGCAAGGAAAATCACTTGCCATCTGCAACACTTTTTTTTTCTTTTTCTTGTCTTTTCTTTCTTTTCTTTTTTCTATTTCGTATTTTCACATTTTTTAAAAAACATTTTTTGGTGTGGAGCCAAGCATTTGTTTTATCGCTGTAATTTTCTTTTTTTTCCTTTCTCCTACTTCTCCCAACTCTCCCATATTGCTTCCTCGTACCTTCGCAGTATTTCTTTAAGCCTGTTGGTACAAAAAAGTCTGCGTCGCACGTAAAGTAGAGTTTCCTCTTTCCGATGATTGAAAATGGTGTTGGCGTTTTTTTTCTCTTCTCACTCTCGTTAGTGCGGTATCGTGAGGAAGGTGGTAAACGGTTCGGTACCGGTATTGTACGAGTACTCGAGTATGATGCTTACTGGATGGATGATGATGACGATGACGATGATGATGGATGGGGTAGAGTGGGGTACGGTACGAGTACTAGGCTCAGGGGCTATAGGGCGGGGCGGGGGGAAGCGGGATAGATTGAAAGGTGAGAAGGGAGTTTTGCTTGTGAATCGAATTGATTCGATGAATGAGGAGTTTCGTCCGGCATCTTTTTTTACAAGCATTTAGTTCAATACCGGTAAGGCGTTGTATCATATCAGTTTATGCCTGCGCCGGTATCTATCTATCTATCCGTTCGAGCTTTACTGCGAGGTACCGGTGCTGTATCATAGGGGAAGAGAGAGGAAGCGTAGGGCGTATCGAGGATCCCTTGCGTCTTGCAGATCGGGTTTCAAGAAGGAGGAGAAGAAGATACTGTACCGGTACTGGTATGTTGTGTGCTGCGCCTATGCGTAGACGCCGGAGAGTACTTGTACCTATTTGTACCACCCACCACTAAGAAACCCCATATCGAGCAATTTGACCGGGGTTACAGGATTGGTACGATGCGATAGCCGCTCGCTTGTTTGCTACCAGCCTACCATAGTAGCACTGGCAGACGGATGGCTGCCAGGGACAACGGGAAGGGGAGGGTCATAGCTTAGACTTATTTGTGGAATTCTCACCCTCCTTAATTTGCTTCCTAATCTTTATCTTCCTCTTTTCCTACCTTTGCTGTACGGTAAGTTATCATATTGCAACTTGGTGCTCTGTCTCTCTTGACGCGTTTTTAATAAGCTAAGCTATCATCGCCCTTCTGTCAGCCATCCATCTATATTAAAGACCAGAGCTTTTTCTATTCGTGTAGTACTTGTGCCTTTTTTTTTCCCTGGGACCCTCTCCGCTCCGCTTAACCCCTGTTCCGTCAGTGTGTCTTTCTCTCCCAGTAAACCATAGTTCCCCAGTGGGCAGTCCCTCCTTCACATTCAGTCAAGGTTTTCCTCACTCCACTCCATCCTTCCACGACCGCGTTCTTTGATACTGGTTATTCCCTCCACGGATGATCTACTAGTTCTGATGCAGGCGGCCTGGTCACAACGCACGCCGCTGCCGCGCAGAGCGGTGCCTGTACCGATAACACCCCGACGGTGGAGTCCTACGGGAGCATCGTCGTCGTCTCTGGGCAGTGCTGGCAGTATTGGTGGTAGCGCGAGTGCGAGTAATGATCAGAATATAGATCTTTTGTTTGCTCATTCGTCTGCTAGGATTGTCAGCTTTGATGCTTCCGCTTCGGCGTATGCTAGTGAGCAGTTGATTCCTTGGACTAGTGCCACTGAGAGGACTATCGCGTCTGGTTAGACCACCCTTTTCGAGTAAACAGTTGTTTTTACTTTCACGAAAATTGACCGTGTGTTTTGTTCATTTTTATCGCCTAGGTCCTATCCGGATATATAAGACAATTCCTCATAATATCGCGTTTTTACACTCTGGATCGGCGCTCCGACCGGTGCTTTCGAAGAGTCAGTGCTGGAATGTGGACGGACGTGGCGTGTTTTGTTTGCAGATTCGACCCGGAAGTTACTGGAGACTTGAGATTCTTGAGTCCGTTTGTCCGTTTTTTAATTTCGTATATTAACACTATACGTGACGACTAATGTTGCTTTGTAGAAATCCGGATGAAGACGCTGTAAAGGCGATTGAGTTTAAGGGGGTTTTGGTCACAATACTTGCTTATGAGATCACCACGTGCCCGTTCTTGAGGTCTGGAGGTTGTGTTACGGAAGTCAATGTGGTTAAGACGTTAGAGCCATCGAAGGTTTGGAGGAGGCCAAGGGCGACGACCTTGGATATTGAGATTGTGAAGGAGGAGGAGCCGGCTATGGATGAGGAGATGTTCAAGGGGGTTGGGGAAGTGGAGGTGGTGGAGGAGAGTGTAGAAGAGGAGTGCGCAGGGGCTATCGATGGGGATCAGGGGCAGCAAGATAGTGGTAACGAGTCTGATACTACAACGCTGGTTCATGATGACGAGATGGATCACTGTATCTCTTTGGTTGACGTGGGTCCGTGTGAAGAGGTATTGAAAGAAGCCCTCACTGAATTGAAGGAGTGGCATGATTTCTCTCCGCCTCCTAGGAGTCCAAGAGGCAGTATGTTTCTTAGCCAGTCATGCACGGTGCCTCCTCAACTTTCCGATACGAACGCATTTTCTACCATCAGTCGACCGTCGTCTCGTCCTTCAACGCCTAATTCTAACGTACCCATCAGCCCGATCAGATGGCATACACCGACACCGCAACTACGGGAGATTCGTATTCCGAAGCGCCGGGATAGAAGCCTTTCCGCGGTAGGACTTGATCTCAGCGCAAATTTGGCCCCTGAACCTACTCAGATTTCACCTGCCCCCTCTACTCCAACTCTGTGGTCTGGGTCAGAATCGGAGGATAATTGGTCTGAGCTTGTTACACCGCAGCGTCCATCGTTGTATCGGAATACAGACCCTACTATGGATCCACATTCGCCTACTCTCTCACGTTCAGCTTCATCTCTTGCGCTGTCTAAGACCGCAGGGTTTGTCGGAGCTACTGCAAATCTCATGGTTGTGAAGCCATCATCATATATTGCTAGCATGATGTTTTCGATTGCTAGCAGGATTGCTACGAGGGCAGTGTCGGGAGCAGCATATACCCTTGCCGGGAGGTACGGTTCAGCAGATTTCCTCGATTCGGAAGAGGAGTTCGATTACGTTGATGACTTTGGGGTCCGCCTTCGACCTGGAAGGAAAGATCATTGGGATAAGGATGTATGGGGGCCCGAGAATGTTTAGATACATTTTTCGTAGGCAATGATGGCCTTTGTACAAAATATAACATTCTCTTTTCTTTCTTTCTCTTTCTTTTTCTCTTTCCCGCTTTCATTATTTTATCACAGGGGGCCGCAATCGGTTATACTTGATACATGCCTTTTCCTAATTTCCTCTCATTCTCTCTTAGCCTGCATTCTTTTGGTTTTCTTTTTTTTCTTTTACTGGAGAAGGTGGAGTTTGCTATTGTGAATTTTAGCATTTTCTCTCTTTATTTCTACTTTTAAAATACTTTCCAGGGTCCGCACCAACACTCCCTAGGTCGTGATACTGCGGGGTTGGTTGGTTGGCTGGTTATGCATTGGTTATTGAGAAGTTCAGGTTTGATTGATCGGTTGGTTTTGGAAGGGACTTGTAGGCTATGAGCGTCTTTAGTAAGTCAATGAGGGTCAGTCAAGTGAAATATTGTCTTATCAATTTTGTGATGTGTGGTCCTGAGTGGCTGTGGAGTTGAGTTGGGCCGGCGGGTGGGTGGGTGGCTGGTGCGGGTGGTGGCAGCTGTGGTGGGATCATATAGCATCACTCGTGTCATGGAGAGTCATGGAGAGTCACTCTGTGGCTTGACAGTGGGAGGGAAATGACTCGGGTAAGAGATGTAACCGGTGGCTGGCTCTGCGCAGCGGGTAGTGTACTTGTCGCCTGGGTTTTGTTTGTCGCGGAATCGTTTAGGTGAAGTGTTTGTCTTCTTCGCGGGCCCTCTCCTTCTCCTTTCTTTTTTATCGGTTATCCTCCTCTGCTGGTCTCTAACTTGAGCAATAGTTCCTACCGTTCTCTCGCTAAGTTGACTTGATCGTTGTTCCTTGGCTGCCCTCTTGGTATCTCCTGCCATATCGTGTCTAGCTCGCGCAAGGAGGTAATGGAGGCCTGCGGGACCGGGTAATCACAGCTAACTCGGGGGGGGTATGAAAAAAATACTAGGATAAAGGTTGTACGAGCATAGATGAACCAATTTTCTGAATAAAAGGAAGGATACAACAATGAGAAATCGAAATAAACCACCATAAACCTGTCAATTCTAATACTATCTCCGACATCGTGCACCTCAGATCTCCTGTTGCTAACTAGAAAAGCCACCCTTTCAAATACTTATCCGCAGCATGGTTTTCACCCCGCACCGGACGTCGTGGTCGCCCTTGTTGAAGTATGGTTTACCTTGCAACACGTCAGGACCACTAGCTGTGGTAGTGGTGATGGATGGATGGATGAGCCTACCTATAGTCATTATACTCATCGTCATCGCGGTCCCACTTCTTTCCCTTTCCCCAGGGGCTGCTGTGGTGGCGGCCGCGGTAATAGTCATCGCCATCGCGATCGAAGCCGAAGAATTTTGACAACCAAGATTTGTGCCCCTTAGGCTTGTACCTATCACCCTTGCCATTACCTTCGAACAATTCTGGCATGAAGGGGGTGCCAATCGTAGGCGGCGGCGGTGGCGGTGATGGTGGTGGCGGCCTAGGAGGCCCACCCGCCGGGCTAGGCTTCCATGGAGGAGGAGGGCTTCCATGACCAGAAATAGGCCCATATCCAGGCCCCTTGCGGCCTTCGGGGCCATTGCCCTTCGGTCCCCAGGTCCCGGCAGTACCATGCACCTCCAGAATATTCCCACATGCAATCTTATCTCCCTTGGCATTCTTCACGATCACGGAACCGTTCCCAATGAATGACTTGTCCTCCTTCTTGAAGGATAAGTACAAGTCCTGGAAACTCTGTTTTACAGAAATCACGCCCTGGAATTTCGGTATCTCTCCATGCTTGCCGGTGAGATCGCCGACTTGACATGTTTGTGGGCTCTTCTTGTCACACTCGGGCTTGTCCCCTCGCTGGAAGGGGTCAAGGACGTTCTTTGCTCCGTCGCACTTCCTATTACCGCTCACGGGTGCCTCGTAGAGTGATACTTTGAACGGGCCCTCGTCGCCACGGTATACTGTTAGGTCAAGCTTCACGAAGACGCCGGTTTTATTGTTGAAGTTTGTTAGATTGAATTGTAGGTTTCCGTAGGCTCCGGTGCCGTGGAAGGGTGCGATGAACCTGTTGGATGCTGATTGGTTCTCCATCTAAAGGCTGTGGGGGTGGAGGAGGAGGGAGAGGGAAGGGAGCTCACTGTTTCCCAGTAGGATTATCGGTGTGAACCTTTGCATCACCAAGGTTCCCAGTCTTTACGGAAATGCTGGCCGCAGTCGCAGCGAAGAGGAGGAGGGGGAGTGTTGTTAGTGCATAGTACATTTTCTCGAGAAGCCTAGACTGGTATAATATGCCCGCTGGGCTACTACCAATATCTGTCTATTTATCTATCCGTCACGAAGGAAAAGAAAAAGAAGGTATCAACACCCCCTTTAACACAACCTATAAGTAAAGAACGTCGAGAAGGTAACGCGAGACCTGTCGCTTAGAATGGGGGGGGAAAGAAAGAAAAGAGTCAAGAAAGGCCCAGCTATAGAAGTGAAGCGGAGTGAGGGGCAAAGTAGGGAAGAAGGAAAGGAAAGGTAAGGTAAGAAAAGGAGAAGAAAAAGGGACCTGGGAGTCAGCAATATAATATAAAACAATACCTCACCCCCAAGAATAGAGATCACAAAACTCCGGTGTCATGCCGGGGAAGTGTGCCGTAGTTGAAGAGAAAGCAGCACAGCTGCATCAACACCGGCGACATCCCGCTACCTATCGAAACCTCCCTTCCTCAGTTATCTTTGTTCTGTCCTGTCCCCCTTTCTATATATTTCCCCTTAACCCCTACCGGTGCCGGATCTTTCTCAGACTAAGCCCGTACTCGGATTTTGCTATGTGCTGTTAATGGGCGTATACTACCGTGTTATGGCTGGATGGGTTGGCTGAACTGGCTGGACTGGTTGGGCTAGTTAGCACAAGCCGGGCTCTACTTTACTTTACCATATTCTACTCTGCTCTACTCAAGTATATCTTCTTCCCCCTCTACCCCGGGTGTGGAGAGGAGGCGGAGGAGGGATGATTTGGAAGGTTCCTCCGATGCGCGTGAGCACTGCGTATAATATGATGGTGGGGCTATTTTGGCTTGTCTAGTTAGCGAGTTGGGGGGAAAACTTGATTGCTGCAAGTACAAGCATTTGGTGAGTATTATAATATTATGATACTTTTTGATGTTGTATGGGTTCGTGCCATTCAAAACGTACACCAGGCTGAAAATTAGGTGTTACATGTGGCTGTGCAAATTTGTGTGCCAAGCCGGAGTTGTGTTTGAGTTTAGGGTGTGATGAAGAAAGATTAGAATTATAATCAATTTAATAGGATAAGCAAGATGTAAAAGTATTTATAAATACAATAAATATTGAAAATCAACAAGAACAGCATTTATTTACAATTCTGCAATTTATTGTTGCATTGTTACCTACTGGCTTATTGGAGGTCCCTTTAGGGCTACTGGAGTTATCCTAGGTTACAGGTTTTATTTAGCATATTTACCGTAAAAATTGGGAAGATCCAGAATACGCTAGCATGGGTAAGAAAGTGCGGCTGGAAGAGAAGTTGCTTCAACTGGTAATAATATTTCGCATGATCGCCACACAAGCACAGAATTTCTTCTC
>Ga0307507_10007102_pt1 | contig 16574 bp, 12 predicted proteins | sample 7_EM_MG_FD_207223 | JGI IMG/M metagenome (GOLD analysis project Ga0307507, IMG submission 207223) | Populus trichocarpa ectomycorrhiza microbial communities from riparian zone in the Pacific Northwest, United States - 7_EM | ecosystem: Host-associated > Plants > Roots > Unclassified | place...
CCACCCCCCCCCCCCCCCCCTTACTAATAATATTAAAAATAAAAGATAATTTAAGTTTTAGAAGATATATAATATAATATTATATAGATAGAAGATAACCTTTAGGTGTAATATAAAATTTTGGTATGCTAGGCAATGCTAAGCAATATTGGCAACACTGATATTTTATTAGTTTGTATTGGATAAGATTTTATTAGTACTAGCACTATATTTAATTTTGGTATTTATACACAGGCCACTTACTTATTAGACGCTAATAGGCTAAGGGATATTATCTATATATATAATCCATAACAATATATAATGCGTTAGATACTTTAACTTATAGCTCATCTTTATCCTTAAGTTTAAACCTTTATCGCGTTAATCTAAGCGTTGCTGTTTTATTTACTAGTACTAATATCTATATTATCTCTCTTTAGTCTACAGCCTATTTCTTTAGATTCTTTAATATTATAATTAGTGCCCTCTTTATATAACCTATTTATCCTTTTAATATTACTTAGTCTAGTATAGCTTTCTTATTTAGCTATATATAGAAATCTTCCTACTTATTATTTCTTCGCTATCTATACTACTTTTAGTATAGCTATATAAGTATATATAATCTATTGTAACGTGGCCCGCCTCCACGTCGCCATACGGCTAAAAAGACTGAGAGTGCTTGCGAACTTGTCGCAAGCGCGGCGGGACCTAATATATATACTCTTACAATTGCCCTCTCCTCTGCGCGCTCGTCCTCGAGCGCTCGCAGGGGTTCCTCTGTGCGCCTGTTTGGGCCTCCACAGGGATTAAACGCCAAGAGTATCACTATATTAGTTAGTCCCCAGTAACGTAAGCGATTGGAATCTTCACCGACGCCTTATCGCACGGATGCGTGTTAGACTGTACCAGAGCGAAGTGCGACCGGTCGAACCCACGACCACCACCGACGGACCCACACCTGGCTCCAGTAAGTTCGCAAGCACAATTGTAACGTTTCCTGCCCTAACGTCGCCATACGGCCAAAAAGACACGGAGTGCTTGCGAACTTGTTGTAAGCGCGGCGGGACCTAATATATATACTCTTACATCTATCTATAAGAAAGTATTTCTCTATTACTATATTATTATAATATTTTATATATTATTCTGTGAATCTAATTAAAATTCCTAGATCCTCTTTTTATTCTAGTTTATTTAACTACTTAGCTTTTGGCGTTCCTACTCTTAGCCTATTAGTAACTTTTTATATAGGTGCTCTATTCCTTAAATAACCTAGTATACTAGATCTCTATATCGGGAAAATATTCACAGGCTGGGTTTTAAGTCGACTTTGTTAAGCGCGTTTCGCGTAATTGATATGCAGTTGACCAACTTGACATATTTAAAAGTTAAATGACACGCAGTTGACCAACTTGTCACATTTAAAAGTTAAATAACACGCAGTTGACCAACTTGACATGTTAAAAAGTTAAATAATACGCAATTGACCTGCAATTGACCAACTTGATATATTTAAAAGTTAAATAATACGCCGTTAACCAACTTGACATATTTAAAAGTTAAATAATACGCAGTTGACTAACTTATATATTCCTTAATATGCAATTGAGGTAATATAATATATTATTTTTAAGTTATATGCCAATTGCAAGAGGCTCTACACGAAGCTTTATACGAAGCTCTACACGAAGCTCTATACGAAGCTCTACGTATAGAGGCTCTGCACGAGGCTCTGCGCGAAGCTCTGTGTACGGAGGCTCTACACGAAGCTCTGCATTGGGTCCCCGTTATATTCTGATAGCCTACACGTGCCTCTACCAAGTTACCCCCTTTGTAGCCACCTTATTTTTTGCCCTTCCTTATATCCTCCCTACCTTAGGAGGCAGCTAGTAGAGGACCGTCGCCAGAACCAGAGGACCGTCGCTGTTGGAATTACAAGGTCATAAGGTCACAGCGGAGCAGTCTTGAGGGTCTAATTGATGATAGAGATGACGCAGACGATGAATATTGATTGATTTGTGATGTAGTAGATGCGGTTGATGTCTATCTAGATTGACATGCAGAGCTCGCTCTCGCGACGTGTCTAGAGCTTAGTCAGCATCTCTCGCTTAATTCTAACACTCCCCTATGCTAACGACACTCTCCTCGTCTGTTCTAAATAGGCAATTATAAAGCTATTCCCAAATACCTTGCAAGTGCCATTTGGCCTACGTACAGAGGGAAAACCTATAGTAGGCGAAAAACCTCCGTAACTTGCTCCGTCTCCGTCTGTTACCGTCTCCGTTAGTTACCAATTCCTAGCGTTGCACAGTGCTTCATAAATTGGTTGATTGGTAACTGTTTTATAAGCATATCTTCTAGCTGATCTTTGCCTAGTATATATACCACTTTAAGTTAACCTTGCTAAACCATGTTGTTTTGTACAAAGAGGTATTAAGTCTTAATATGCTTGGCTTTCTAGTAGTATTTCGTGTTATATAAAAGGTTAACTATACCCTTATTGTTACAGTAGAGCGTAGGGATAAAAGGGTTGTTATTGTCTCTCTCTTCTAGATCTCTTATTAGCTTCTTAAGCTATACTACTAACCTTACTCCTTCTAATGCCGCCATAATCTCTGCTTCTATTAAGCTTAATGCTGTTAACTTCTGCCTTTGAGCTATCCAGATTACTGCTCCCCTATAGCGTATAACTGCTATGCCTTGGAATAATATCCGATCGTATTCTGTTCCCCATATAGCATTGGTAAAGATATTGTAACTAGTAGGTAACGTAAGCTTATATAGAGAAAGGTAAACTACTTAACTTAAGTAGGTAATTCCTGCTTTGAGAGTGCCGTTTAGATATTATAGTAGCTGCTTGCTTAAGCGGTAATGTAATTCTTCTAGTGCTGCTATAAACCTAGCTAACTAACCGACAGTGTAGCTAGTATTAGGACGTGTACAGTTTAAGAGGTAGATTATAGAGCTAATAATCTGCTAGTACACTATTATATCGTCGTACTTAAGGGGACTTTTAATATCCGCTTTTAGAACAGTGCTAGCTGGTATTAGTAGCTTAGCCAGATTACAGCTGTCTATTTTTAGCCGTTTAAGTAGCTTCTTGGTGTATATTATCTGATGTAGCTTAAGGGTTCGGTTTGTATGGTCTTAATTAATTTAGAAGCCTATAAATACTTCTATAGAACCTAGGTCTTTGCATCTCCATTCTCTTAAGATTCTTATCTTTATAATATTAAGGTATCGGCGCTTTCCTATAATTAGCATATTGTTAATAAATAGCAAGATATATACTTTATTTCCTATAAAGAGATTGGGGTTAGCATTAGCTGCTTTTAAACCTATACTCTTAAAGAACTTCTTAACCATCTAAAACCATTCTCTTGGTGCCTACTTTAGGCCGTAAAGTGACTTATTTAGCTTTAAGTAGACGTCTTTTACGCCCTTAAGCTTAGGTTTGAAGTCTCTTAATAGGTTAGGAATCTGTATATAAATCTATTCTTATAACGGCGGGTTTAAGAATGCAGTTTCGACGTTAATATGGTTAAGCTTAAGGTCCTTAGCTGCCACCTTTGCTATTAGGAACCTAAAGGTGTTGTATTATATAATAGACGCAAATGTCTTAAAATAATTAATATTGGAGGTCTGCTTGTCTCCCTAAATATATAGTCTTGCCTTCTTACGAATTACTTTTCCCTTAATATTATACTTGTGCTTTAGAACTAGCTTGCTTAGGAGTAATAACCTTCCTTCTAGTACTCTCCCCCTTATAATGGTATAGGTGTGCATCCTCTTAAGTGAGAGGAATTCTTTAAAGATAGCTTTTATCCAGCCAGGAGTGTTCTCCCTTAAGGCCTAATCTAACTTAATAGCGTTAAAAGGTACTGTAGGTGCTTCTATAGAGGTAGTGTTCTCAGCTTTTAGGTGAATAGCTTTTATAGCTATTACTAACTAAACCACCGTATCGTTGAAAACCTTTATATTTGGTAACCTTCCAGACCTTGTTTTCTGCGTATAAGGAATGCGTATTAATGTGCTTTGTATATGCGTCCCACCCTTAATATTACCTTAATTTAAGCATCCTACTTAATCTTAACCTGGGCTTCCTACTTAATTAGAGTGGCCTATTTAGTCTTAACCTAGGCTTCCTACTTGTTTGGAGCGGCCTACTTAGTTACTATCTGGCCTACTCGTAGTTCTTGCAACTAGAGTCTCTATCGGCGCGTTTAAGGTAGTAGGGGGAGGTATAGGTTAGTTCGCGGCTTAGCTTATAGCGTGATTTAAGCGTCCCGCTTAATCTTAACCTAGGCTTCCTACTTAATCTAAGCGGCCTACTTAGTTACTATGTCTTGTAGCTTATACTTGAGGTGCTCTATAAGGGAACCTATACTTATTTACTTTAGCATCTCCAAATAGCTTAATTGCTTAGGTATGTAGGTTTATTATCTTAAATTAACTACTCCCTTTTAACCCCATAAAAACGTAGTTAGGTTTTATTCTTAAATTATACTTTCTAGGGTGTTTCTTAAGCGTATTAATTGGATTGGCGTAATACCTAAAGACAACTAGATTCTTTAAGTTAGGAACTTATTAGGTGTATGCCTTGTAGGGTATAATAGCACTACTATACTCATCGTTAAATAGAAGTGCTGAGGTAGGTACTTAATTCTTAATCCAGACAGTATACTTAACTGCGTAGCACTAGAGTTTAACTGGTATATTTCCTTAAAATAGAAGTAACCTTATCTTGTAGTTAACTGTGTAGATCGCGCGCTTGATTGCGCCATTGTATAAGTGCTTATATAGCGGATAAGGTTTAAAGTTAATACCTTAGGGTATTAGTTAGTCTTAAAATCTATAGCTAAACTCCCCCTTTCTATTGTCCGCTTAAATCTATATAGCTTTGTTGCCAGTGAACCTCTCTGCCCTTATAATGATCTCTTTGATATATAGTAGTACCTCTTTAGTTTAGAGGGTTTTAAGAGGAATAACCTAAGTATAGCGTATGGCGTTGTCTAGGGCTAGGAGGTAGTAGTTATAACCTCTAATTAATATACCAATTTGTCCCGTAGTATCTAGGTATAGCCCTTAACTAGGTATCTTTTTACGCTTAATTATCTTCTTGCTTAGTATTTCTCGCATCTTCCTAGCTAGACAAGCTTCGCATATACTCTTACTAATTAGTACTGCTCTCTTTTTAAGCTTTATGCCTAGTGAGGAGTGCTGTAGCTTAAATAGGTTACTGTAATTTGTATATCTAGTTCGGCGGTGCTATAGCTTAGCATCTGTTTCACTAACGTTTGGTTATAAATTGTATACTTCTACTATCGCATTAAATGCTTCCTGATACTCTTATAGCACGTAGAGGTTGTTTCTTATAGTGGCCTTAAACATTGTACCTAATTTATGCTTGCCAGTAGCTTGATTATCTAGGTTAAATATAATTAAGTAGCCTTTCTAAGTAAGAGTCCTTACTGAGATTAGCTTAATTAACTTAAATAAAGGTATGTTGTAAGTATAGTACGTTTAGGGTTAGGGTTAAGGTAGATTAAATTACTATTAAATTCTTCTTTAGCTATTGCTATATTCCCTGCTTCCTCTACCTTAGGAGTACCTTAATCTGTCTTCCTAGCGTTATTAAATCGGAATTACTTAAGTAGGGGACAGTTTTTCTAGTAGTGACCTTTCTAATAGCATACTCTACACTTGTCTCTTTTTGGTTATCTTAGCTCTTTACTTACTTAAGATAACGAGCTATGGCGATAACGTAATAAGGAATAATTAAATCTACCAGCACAGCCTCTACCCCTTATTTAACCTCAACATTGGTTTCCCCTTCTCCCCCTAGGTTTATCTTTCCTCTCGTGTGCAAGTGCTATATTTTATACTTATATAGGGAGAGCAGTCTCTTACTTCTAAAGAAGGGTAATATAGCTCTTAAGGTCTTATTTATCTCGTAGATACTAGGTCTTTACATTCTACCATATAACATTACTTAGAAGGGCTAAGAGAAGCTGCTCTTTAATATTATTATTAGTAAGTGCTTAAGGGGTTAAGGCTAGATTAATCTTAAATTAATTAAGTATTTAGAGGAACTTAATAATTTGCATCTTTATAGGGTTAAATATAGTGCTATAGAACTCTCTATAGAGTCTAGAGATATAGACCTTATTATTAGCCTTATTAAACTTCTTTATTCCTTCCTATATTCCTTAAATATCGTACGCCTTTATTATCGCACGTATCTCTTTCTGACGGTCGTCTTCTATCGAATTATAGATGATCTTATTTGCTTCCCCTTGTCTTTTTCTTCCGTTAGCTAAATTAACTTAATTTAGGTCCTCTGCACTAGTAACAAAATCCCAGCCCTCTAACATAATTAGGGCTGCCTTATAGGTGCGCTCCTAGTCTGCAAAGTTGTCTCTATTAAAAATAACGATTTTACCGGCCTTGTGATCGTATGTAGGTGTCGTTGAGGTTGAGGTAGAGAAGGTCATTTTCGGGGTTGATTTTTGAGTCAGGAGAGGTGTCGCTACCCGGGCTTATAACCTGTTGGAATTACAAGGTCATAAGGTCACAGCGGAGCAGTCTTGATGGTCTAATTGATGATAGAGATGACGCAGACGATGAATATTGATTGATTCGTGATGCAGTAGATGCGGTTGATGTCTATCTAGATTGACATGCAGAGCTCGCTCTCGCGACGTGTCCAGAGCTTAGTCAGCATCTCTCGCTTAATTCTGACAGTCGCCAGAACCAGACGACCGTCGCCAGAACTAGACGACCGCCCTAAAACCAGACGACCGTTACCAGAACCAGATCACGACCGTTCGAACAACCAGCCAGCGAACACTACGAACGATTCAATCAATCGATCGGGCCGACCCCTCCCCTAAATTGAATCTGACACTGACACAGGTAGGTAGGTAGGTAGGTAGGTAGGTAGGTAGGTAGGCAAATAGGTAGGCAGGTAGGTAGGTAAGTTGGTAGGTAAATAGATAAAAGAGAACCATCGCTATATTATATTAAACCATCTAAAATAATATAATTTTTTTGCTAGCCCTATAAATAGCTCTAAAGTAGCCTTCATTTATCTAAAATATACTATTAGTATAAAAGAGGTAAATGGCTCTAAATACAATTGTAGTTGCTAAATGCGTAGTTTGCAGGCGACGCGGATATCGATGATAAACTCCGCACATCTTGCGATACTCCCTCAGACGTGATTCCAGTGGTACACCACGAACATGGTTAGTCACCCGCTTGCGGGCCGATTGACTCCGCACCAACGGAATCACGTCTGAGCTTGCTGAGGTAATGGTCGGACCTGCATCCTCCAATATTGGCGACCTTGATAACAGCACCAGTGACCTCCACTTGTGGACAATACCACACTGAAACTCATTTTCTCTGGTTAATATTATTATTCTTTACCTCTCCCTCTCCCTCTCCCTCTCCCCTATCCAATTGACCTCACAATGACACCTGACCGCCATCATACTCGCCGCCCAACCTATCCCCTTGCGCACGCCACTCGACAAAAGCCACGACGTTTGCCCCTAGTCCTGAGGTTCGCAAAAGGCGCTGTCCACGGCATAATACTAATCCCCGTAATCCTACACTCTCTATTTACTGTCTTAATCGTCTATCTCGATCGCCATATGACCGGTAACCTAGGACTTCCTGCTTCCATCGTCCCTTCTCTTAGTATAGTCGTCGGTCTAATGCTTGTGTTCCGCAACCAGACAAGTTATGACCGCTTCTGGACGGGCCGGAACTCGTTAACTACGATTGGGACCTGTATACGAAATCTGACACGTAGCTTCCTCGTCTCGGCGAGGCGTAAACGTGGGAATAAAGCAACACCGCTTACGGACCTGGAAATAGCAGATACGGAGAGCGTCGTTCGCATCCTCGTAGCGATACTCTACGCAGTGAAGCATAATCTTCGTGCTGAGTACAACATCCCGCCGGCCTCAGACATTGCAGGGGAAGGCGGGATCACTACAGCGAAAGCGGAGTACTACGCCCTCCTCCCGGACGGGCTAATGGGATTTGAAGATCAAGGGCTTGGACTGCCATTGCAATTAACGGTGCTGGTAGAGTCGTACATTCAGAGGGGCTTTGATAGGAATTGGTTTCATGGGCCCCAGGCTAGTCAGATGACGGTGCAGCTGAATAATTTGGTGGATGCGTATGGGCGAATGGAGACAATTAGGACAACCCCTCTCCCTGTGGCGCACCTGTATGTTCCAATAATTTCCTAACTTTGAACGTGGATGCTGAAATAACTGCCGCTAGAATCCATCAAAAGCAAGTTCTCGCCCTCTTCAACTGTGTTCTTTCCTTTGCCACAGTCGACGATTTTGGGTGGTGGGCCGTACCCATAGTCGCTATCGTAGCCTTTACTCTCTATGGTATAGAAGGGATTGGAGTGCAACTCGAGGACCCATTTGGCTATGATAAGAATGACATCAATATGGACGGAATTATCGAGGATACACGTCAGGAGGTCATGGTATTATTAGATGAATGGAAAGCTGCGGGGAGCGGAAATGGGATTCATGGAGGAATGTTCGACTAGCCAAGCTTAAATGATTTGAGTTCTAAGATTGCAGGAAAAATTGAACTTCGATATCAAAATCGAGGTGATAGCATGCCAATCCCGAAAAGATGTACTTGTATGCTGCGCATTTATATTGTCTATTAGCATCGTTGTGCTCGTTCCGTATTCAATCTATAAAAGATATGTCAACATGCTCCATGTTTCTTCCTAGTCGTTGACGTATGCTCTGTTCAAACCTCACTGGCATGAAAATAATCTCATACATATTTAAGTCTTCCTAATTTCGGCTAAGGGAATTTGAATGAACGCATGATCGTATGTGCAAGCATGGTACAGACCAAAACGACGAGCAAAAAGCCGGCCCAAACACCCGCGCCAGTGAATATCTGCGACCTACTTGAAGTCACCGAAGTCTTCCACCATAACTGCCAAGAAAATATCACCTTCCCAACACCACCGGCTAGTAAACAACCACAGAAAAATTGTATATGGACCAGGAAAACAAAACCTTTCATCTCATCCACCCAAATGCATATGAAAGAGTGCCGTAAAAGTCGTTGTCACTTACGCCTCGCCCAATTTAGAATGCAATAGAAGAAACATCATAATCAGAGCTAGCCCGTCAATCCATGAGTGATATGTAGAGGTGGAAGAGTGGCTACAGGAGCAGCGCCATTTATTGAGGTTTCCGTTGGCGCCTCCTCGGCGCCTCTCCTTCCAGAGCCTCTCCCAGCGCTGCCGTCAAAGACAAATGGGCCTGCATCGTTTCGAGGTGTCATAGGACACTCTGGAGCTACTACGCGATCCGGGCTGAGAGCGTACTGAATAGACGAATCACTGGGGGTTGAACGGCCTGGAAAGAGGCCCGAATTATTTGAGGGGTTGACTCCACTATTCATTATAGGAACTGGTTGTGCTATTGGAGATGATGTAAAGGCGGAAGAGAGCGGATGGCGTTGAGGACTTGTTTGAGGACTTGGTTGGGGAGGCTGCTGGGTTAGTGGTGTTGATTGCGAAGTTATGTCGTTCACAGGGTCCTGGTTAGATATTACCGAGACGGCAGCTTCTAGATCTGATAGGTTAATGTGACCGTTGGGCGTTCGAGTGCCGCTTGCGGATGGTGGATTTGCAATAGGAAGCTGGGAGGCGCGAGGCGTAATTTGAGGTGCTTCATCTTCGGCTTGTGCTGCTGGGGAAGCATTCGATTTTTCGAGTGTCTTCTCTAGCTCCTCATCCCATTCATACTCATTAGGCTCCTCGACGTCAGCTTCGAGATCAGCAACAGCACGACAGTTCGGACATAGGAAGTTGGGCCACGTGGGACCGTTCAGTATAGGCCGTATGCACTTATAATGCCAGACATGGGAACAAGGCGCAACAAAAAGGGATTGGCATGGCTATGAATTTCAGGTTAGCGGAACGGCAAGTGAAGATTTTGGATATAGTAACTCACCGCAATAGACGTTAAACAGATTGAGCATTCTGAGTTATGGGTTGATGCGCTGTCGCTGTCTTTCTTGGCTTTTGCAAGGTTGCGTAGTCTCTGGTGTGTTTGTTTGCTGGCGGTGGCGTTAAGATAGTAACCTCAGGATTGATAGGAGACTTACTTGAAATTATTTAGACCTTGTTGCCAGCCTCTATTACATTCTATGCGAATTTTGACACAACGAAATATCATTTCCTCTCCTCCGCGGAAGTCAATGCCAAGTTGTACGACATCTCCATCCTTCACCTTAAAAGGCTTCGATTCAACATTTGGTTGACTTAAACGTATATGGTTCAGAAATGTTCCTGACGAGCTCTTGACATCCTTAATGTACCATTGCGAGTTAGAACACCAAAATTCACAGTGCTTTCTGCTCACAACTTTGGACTTGAATCCAACCGCCGCGGCAGATGGAATATTTGGCGGTATTTCCGGAATATTGTCCCTCTCTGAGTATCTCCCAACTCGTATGACAGCGGACTCGTCGAGTAGAGTCCGTGATATGGTCGGAAAGACTAAGGAAGGCCTTGCTGCTCGCGGGTCTTGGTGTGGAATGAACCGTATGGAAGGGAGCTGTTTGTGGGAAGAGCTGCCTTCCGCGTGATCGTCCATATCGTCCAAGTTTGTTGCTGTTGGGCCCCCCTGGTTTCGTACGGTGAGTTGTGGCACAGCGGTTTCTGCCCTATTCCTCGTCATTGTAGAAGGGGGTGGGTTTGTGGAGTTGTCACTGGCGTCAGTCGATTGTTGACAGCCTGATATTCGGAATGGACCACTTTGACTAGTCACGGAGGGTAACCACCCGCTCGTTGCACTAGTATTTGAGCTTGTAGAGTTTGAAGAGGAATAGGACCTGGAAAAAGGTGGCTCGGATTCCTGTACAGTGGACGTCGAAGTACCGTTGTCGGGGTCACCAGTACTTGGTGACAGTGAACTCCTTATTCTCGTAATGTTGGGGCGACTGCTACTGCCTGATGCAGGCGAGTTGCTTGAATGGGAGTGCAGGTGGCTATGCGCGTAGTTCCTCAAGTAGCTGAGGCCTCTCAGTCTGCCTGATCTTGACGGCGAAGTGGGTGAGGCTGCGGAGGTCGTAGTGGATAGTGTTGGGGCTGATGGTGCGGGAGTTGTAAACATGGTACAGCCTGTAAGGCGGATTCACAGTTCTTAAAACCCTACGTGAATTTGTGCGTTTGCTATTGGGGAGACAATCGCAACACGTTACAACCCAAGGCAAGGCCAGGCAAGACCGGGGACCAAAGGTGGTGATGCAGGATGCAAGCGTGAGCGGTTAACGAACGGAGTGGAGAAGAGACAATGAACAAAGCTCCCAAAGAGAGCAAGTCAACAAACGTTAAAACTCTCTGAGAGGGGAGTTGAGTTCGTTGCCACCCGAGAATGAAAAATAGAGGAGAGTTCTTGAAGAATAGCCACTCAGATAAGTGGCTATCGGCGAATTCTGGGCCCTTGTCGCTAGGATTTGCTACTAGTGCCCCAAGGTTAGGGCGCTGTAAACCGCTGAAGTTGGCATCACGGCGAACGCAGGTAGAGAGGAAGAAATATCACGCTTTCGGCCAGACGTAGTTTGAAGAGCGGCAAGATATTTACCACAGGGCAAACAACCTCCCTGCGCTTGGTTACTAGACCTTCTGTCTGCCTTCCGTGGTCAGCGGGCAAGGCTGAATTGGCGCTTACTCAGCCGTTCATCCCTAAGAAATTTTGAGAACCCACTCCAGGGGTGATTAGCAACTACAAACCCATCGAACCTGACATGTTGAAGCCTCAAACCGTGCGGGGATTGTCGTTGAGACTACCTCAAATAGCGCCACTATGCAGAAAACCAATAGCAGTATGTGGAACGAGGCATCTTGCAACTGTAGTTCGAGCTGAGGAGAAGGTAATAGACCTTCCATTAATCTTCCTTAGTATTCCAGCTAATGCCTACGCTCGCTGTTGTTAGGACCCTGTGGAACTTGATCAAATTACCACCCTCCCTAATGGCATTCGAGTCGCAACGGAAGCTCTTCCCGGTCATTTTTCAGGAATTGGAGTTTACATCGACGCTGGTTCGAGATATGAGAATGGCGCACTAAGGGGAGTCAGTCACATTATAGATCGCCTGGCATTCAAGTCCACTAGATCAAGGACAGTTGATCAAATGATTGAGACTCTGGAATCCTTGGGGGGAAATATTCAGTGTGCATCCTCTCGGGAGTCGCTGATGTATCAGTCCGCAACCTTCAACTCCGCTGTCCAGAGTACAGTAGCTCTCCTTGCAGAAACCATTAGAGATCCCCTCATTACCGACGAAGAAGTCCTGCAGCAGCTTGAGACTGCCGACTACGAGATTGGAGAAATATGGTCCAAGCCTGAGTTGATTCTACCGGAATTAGTGCACATGGCAGCGTACAAAGACAACACTTTAGGGAACCCATTGCTCTGTCCGAAAGAAAGGCTAGGGGATATCAACAGAGCGGTTGTTGAGGCTTATAGGAAAGAATTCTACAAACCAGAAAGGATGGTTATTGCTTTTGCCGGAGTTCACCACGACGAAGCAGTAAAACTAGCACAGCAGTACTTTGGTGACATGCGGAAAGAAGAAGGACCAACCCTTGTGGGTTTGGGTGAGGACCATGCTATATCTTCTGAAATGGTTACTTTAGATCAGCCCTCCGCAACTTCGAGGATCACCCCGTATACAGCTTCCACCACTCCACCACAAGAGCCCTCTCGTCTCCTCTCAAAAATTCCCTTCTTTAAGAATATATCCACATCAGCAACTTCCAATGCATCCATCAACACAACAATAAATACGTCACTCCAACTCCCGGCGCTTGACCTAACCGCATCGTCTCACTACACTGGTGGCTTCCTCACGCTCCCTCCGATTGCTCCACCACTAAATCCAGCAGTACCTCGCCTGTCTCACATTCATATCGCCTTTGAAGCGCTTCCTATTTCTTCTCCCGATATCTATGCCCTTGCAACCCTACAAACCATTCTAGGGGGAGGTGGGTCCTTCAGTGCTGGTGGCCCTGGTAAAGGGTTGTACTCTCGACTCTATACCAATGTGCTTAATCAGCACGGATGGGTCGAGACTTGCGTCGCCTTCAACCACAGCTACACGGATAGCGGCCTCTTTGGTATTGCCGCGTCTTGTGCTCCAGCTCAGGTTGCGCAGATGCTCGAAGTTATGTGCCGTGAGTTAAATGCGCTGGGACAAGAGAGTGGGTATGCCACGCTGAAAGAGGGCGAGGTCCGGCGTGCAAAGAACCAGCTCAAGAGTAGTTTGCTTATGAATCTTGAAAGCAGGCTGGTAGAGTTAGAAGATCTCGGCAGGCAAGTGCAGGTGCACGGGCGAAAAGTTGGGGTAAAAGAGATGTGTAAGAAAATTGAAGAGGTTACAGTGGCAGATTTAAGAAGAGTGGCCCGCTACATATTTGGCGGAGGTGTTTTAAACCCAGGCAGGGGTAGTGGAGCACCTACAGTAGTGCTACAAGAGGGGGAGCAAGAGGGTCTTAGGAGGAGAGAACTCGGTTGGCAAGAGATCCAGGAGAGGATTGCGCGGTGGAAATTAGGGATGAGGTGATGCAACCAACCTCAATTCTGGATATCAAGCTGAAAGTGGGAATGTATTATATTATAGCTAGCGCTCAGGGTAACGGCGGTGTTTATATTATATTGGCTCTCAGATGTATCCCTTAACCCGTTGAGGCGCAACGCCAAGCTGGCTCGTGCATGAACACCGGTATCAGATGTACATGTACGCGTAAACACTGCGAATGAGAGCCTCTTATTGGCTGGATCCTTATCGTTAACGTAGTGCCAAAACCAACGGGTTAAGGGATAAGCTCGGGCCCCGGAACTCGGTCACCACACCAAAATCAACTCTCCGACTTGCCCACCTATTTCTACACCAATCGTTCAATATGGATCAAAAGGAGCAGAACTTGCAAATGGCTATCGCTAATTTTAACACTGGCAAATTTAAATCTAGTACCCAAGCTACACGAGCGTACGGTGTCCCTCCATCAACTTTTCACGATTGCATACGTGGAAGCAGCCACGACGAATTGCTCACTAGCACGAATAACGATTAACTCCTATATAAGAAGACTTTCTTGCTAATTAGGTGCTTAAATAAGACTTATAAGGATTTACCCTATTATATACGCGACTATAAGAAATACCGGCTTAAATTATCAGTCAAAATTATAATACTAAGCTTTTTAATAAGTTATCCCTTGCAACGTTGATTCGCGTCCAACGGTTATCGATAAGGATCAACCAATCAAATCGTTAGGGTCAATGAGCCGTGATAAGATATTTGAAGCTTTTGACATGTATATAAAACGCTATAAGAGCTTAATTTTAGTAGAGAGTCGTGTCATATATAAGCTCCAGCACTCGTCCTTCCTGCAGAGTAGAATTCTACAGGCACAATTGGAAGGCATGGTAGTTAGTTATATTACTATCCCTTCTACCGCTGTGTAGCTGCCATCACGGTGTAGCTGTCCGTGCGGCCTTGGCGTTGGACGCTAGCGGTCGAAGGGATAAAATTGTATAGACGCATCTGCAAATATTTGAAATGGTGTTTGCGCACGGACTAACTCTCGTTAGACGCCAGCGTTGCACTAAAGTCATTAAGACGGATTTCCTTACAAAGAATGATGTGTTGCATATCATCGATTCTGTGCTTACTATATAACGTATTCGGTAAGCTAATGGGCCACGCAAGCTAATGGGCCACCTCATCAAAATCGCGAAACACGCGACGCGTTATACAACTTACAACCTTAATGGCCACCCCACAACAACAAGAGGCCCTTTTTAAAGAGGGCAGAATTCTTTTATCTCTCAATGCCTATAAACAAGGCCAATTTATAAGTTTCCGTAAGGCCACCAGCACGTACGACGTGCCCCGATCAACGGCCCAACGGCGCCAGCAAGAAATTGCACCAAAACTCGGTTATATTGCTTTAAATCGCCGTCTTACACTAGTATAAGAAGAGAGCCTTAAGTAGTGGGTCTTATTAAGAGATTAACGCGGTATGCCACTAAGAATTGCGACCCTATGGGAAATGGCTAGTGTTTTGGCTGCGCAGCGCGCTAAAGATGCCCCCATTAAGCCTATTGGCGAAAAATGGGCATACAACTTTATTAAGCGTAATAACGACCTACAATTTAAATTTAATCGCAAGTATAATTATAAGCGTGCTAAATATGAGGATCCTGTGCTTATTTAAGGCTAGTTTAAACGCGTTTAAGACGTAAAGATCCAATATGGGATTCTTAATAAAGATACCTGGAATTTTAATAAAACGGGCTTTATAATGGGTGTTATTGCAACAGTAAAAGTTGTTATAGGAACCGATAGGGCTGGCTGGCCTTAATTAATACAGCCAGGTAATAAAGAGTGTGTTATAATTATTAAGTGTATTAATGCGATGGGGGGCTTAATTCCACCGCTTATTATTTTTAAAGCTGTAATGCACTAAGCTGCTTAGTATAAGGACAATATTATTCTATATAATTGGTTAATTGGCGTTAGCGAGAATAGCTGGACAATAAATGAAATTGGCCTTACCTGGCTAAGGCTATTTAATAAGCATACAAAGGATCGCACCGTTGGCACGCATTGGCTGCTTGTATTGGATGGCCATGGCAGCCACATCCACGCCGAATTTAATCGCTACTGCCTGGATCACAATATTATTCCAATTTGCATGCTAGCGCATTTATCGCATATACTGCAGCCGCTTAATGTAGGCTGTTTCTCAGCGCTAAAGTAGGCCTACGGATGTGGCGTTGAACAGCTTATGGGATGTGGCGTTAACCATATTAATAAATACAAATTCTTGCCGCTATATAGGCGGGTTAGGCGAACGGCGCTATATAAGAATAATATATGGGCAGGATTTGCAGCTACTGGCCTTGTTCTATATAGCCCTGATTGCGTACTGGCGCAGCTATACGCCGAATTTTAGACGCCATTACCCCAACGCCGTTCGCCATTGAATGCTTCTTAGGCAGCAGAAACACCCTATAATATTGCTGAGCTATAGAAGCAACAAGCCCTTATACAGCGCTATATCCAACGGCGTACGCGTAGCCCACTAAGTCTAATAGAACAAGCCCTTCGCCAGCTTATTAAGGGGTGCGAAATGGCCATGTTAAGCGCTGTACTACTTACAGCCGAAAATAAGAAGCTACGTATAGAAAATTAACGCTAAAAAAAGAAGAGAGCAAAGAAGCGTAAGTATGTAGCTAGGGGGGGTGTTTTATTAGGAGCAGAAGGGGCCTCTCTTGCGCAAGCTGGCTAAATAGGGGTAATAGAGGGGGCAGCGGAGGCAGCAGCCGAGCAACCGCAGTGAGCATTATCTCGGTCCCAGACGATCAGCCAATTATAAGCTGCTTACATAACAGATTAATCATCTTATGTTGTTGTCGTCTGGTACACGGTTCGGAAATTTGTTAGTCCCTCGCGCCGATTTGTATGTAATTCTCATACAAACTCGCGCGCCATACTAAATTTTTAGCCATTAA
>Ga0307507_10007103_pt1 | contig 16573 bp, 18 predicted proteins | sample 7_EM_MG_FD_207223 | JGI IMG/M metagenome (GOLD analysis project Ga0307507, IMG submission 207223) | Populus trichocarpa ectomycorrhiza microbial communities from riparian zone in the Pacific Northwest, United States - 7_EM | ecosystem: Host-associated > Plants > Roots > Unclassified | place...
ATCCACAAACCACAGTATTTTTCAGCATAGCACTATGTACATTCTGTCACTAGTTCCACTCTCACCAAAATTTTCACTTTTTGTTGTCTATCTCCTCTTGCCCAGGGCAGTTAATTAAAAAAAAAAAGCACTAGTTTGTTCCTTTTAGAAATGGCTTTATCTCAGTGCTTTTTTACCTTTAAAATTCGTTGTTGTTGTCAACTAGATAGAGATCGCGTTCTGCCTATTTTGAGGACCCGGTTTGAGGCTATTTGCACTATACATCCTCTCTTGAGCCTGCAGGTTGTAGAAAATTGATTGAATGTCTAAAAGGCTCAAGTTGTTGATTTCAATCAATGTAATCTTCTAAGTACAAAAGAAATACAATATTTCTATTATGAATAAGACCTAATACATATATTAAGTATTCTACTCATTCAAGAAAGAAATTATACTTTTGTTTCTGTATTTCTAGATACTTTTAAACAATTAAAACTGTTAACTGCATATATTGTAAATTATGTTTAAAGTACTAATATGGTACTTGAGGTCTCTAGACTTGCAATCTCTGTTTTACAATCACAGGTAATATGATAGGGTATACTTCTACAATTTTCTCTGATATAATATGGAATAGGTTTATGATTGTCTATCAATTGTATTGAAGATAAAATAGTTAATATACTATTGTAAATCAGGTCATTTTCTACAGGAGTTGGCATACATTATACCTAAAGCCTTAAGGCAGAAGATCCCTAATAGGGCATCATTGTAAGCCTATCAGGTGTGTATAGAACATTTCTCAGCTGTTTTGATTAAGTATTGATTGAGCTAGTAATACTTTTATTATAAAAGCTGAGAGATATTTTCATTTTCAAAGATTGTACTGATTGAAATCAACAACTTGAGCTTTCTAGACATTCAATCAATTCTCTACAACCTGCAGGCTCAAGAGAGGATGTACCTCTATCTTCTCTAGAAGGTAGAATAATTTTACCATTTTTTCTCAATATTTTATAAAATACATTACTCACTATATGGCAAATTGGATATTTCTCTACACTTTGTACTATAACTTAATATTTTTAGCCAATGGGAGAGTGATATTGCTAGAGTATATTTAAAGGCATGTTAGCAATCTATAGACAGATTTACAACTCAATAGATTTAGTATTGGTTGAGTTATTCCTATTTGCCAGTGGTACATGGGACACTGTAAGTGGCAAGTGTCCCATCTCTAGTGAGTGTCCCAATACTAGGTCAAATACGTTATTTGGTCTTTAGGAGATAAGTTTCTCAAAATTTCATCAATTATAAATTGGGTTCCCTTTCCACCCTCTGGGCGTCATGTGTAAACCTTCTTGAGACCCCACCGAAGACTAAAGCGTGTTTTATATTATACTGGCCCAGCTAATAGTGCCTGGCAGGTTTACGCTATGCAAACTTAAATTTTTGGTCCTTAAATTTAGACGAGTGACGCGCTATGTAGGCATTATGAAACAAACGAGGAAAGTGGTGATAACCGAGCCATCTGCTTGGGGGAAACAGTGCTCAAGTATAGCAGTGTCCAAGAGGAGACTGAGCTAATTCCTGAACCTACTGTGCTAATCGCAGTAGTTTTATTCATGCTTTGGGCAAAGTATACTAAGAGGGTCGTCTATATGGTAATTTCTTTCAGGGCTAGTGACCAGATATTTACTTTGCCGCCTCGATTAGTTAGTTTAGGTTCCAAATTGCCTTAGGCTCTGATAGAAGACTATTCATCAGTATATTCAACGATTACTCAGGTTAGCTGTTGAATCGCGTTTAGTTTTAGTGAACTTACAGTACTCTTCGATTATTAGAAAGATGTGGTAGATCACCGTGAGGGTAAATGTATTCTAGTAGCTTGCCGTAGCACCGCACTATGCTGTGCTCTGCGGGCACTGTACTAGGTATCTCGATGAAGGTCGGAAAGCCCCGTCCCTCATTTTACTGAACCTGATATGAGGTTGCAAGAAGAGCTTTCAGGTTTATCGACATTGCTAAGAACTATAATGTGATGCTTTAGGTCAGCATTTCCTACTAATGCGGTAAGCATAGGCAGGGTGTTGTTAGCAAAAATTTGGTGAGGATTGATTAGAGGGTCCTGAAGCACCCTGAGGTTTCACAAGAGACCCCGCTTTTCTTTAGCCCCCAGGAATCTCAGCAGTCGATTGACTCCCGTACCCATCACCCACAACATCCTAACCTACAAGAGAGAAAAAGTGGCTCAGTGTCTCAGTAATAACACCAACTCCTCGAACACCGTGACAACAGTTAACATGTTTGCTGCTGCCGACGACCCATCTAATATCCCGCCCTGGCTATCCCTAGGTTATGGCATTAGGGCATTTGAGACTGCCGGGCCGAAAACGTAGGGAAATGGCTCTTGCAACCCGAGGAATTTGGAAGTTGGTACGCTGGTACGATAGTGAGGGAACCGGAAGTGAATCTGATAACGCGGTCTTGTTTTACTATAGAGATCCAGAGGTTAGCAAAACTTATGTTAGGTAACAAGGACAAGCCTCAAAGATGGAAAAAAAGAAGGGCTGACAAGAAGTGATGTTAGCTCACTGGTGATAGACAGCTTGTGGGATTAGGCAAGACAAAATGTCGTCGTTGCGTGTTTTGACTTCGACTTCGCCTTCCAAAAGGAGCAGTCATCGACGGGCATGCCGGGCACTCTGCTCAAACAGGCTGTGGGCGGACTAGAAGAGCCCGGGGGGGATGTCCCGCCTATGAAGAGCAGAAAAAGCTCATTGGTGGGTGAGGCCCGCATCTTGCCGATCTTGTGAAGATGTTACAGGGTACCTCCTCTAAAAAGCTCACCTTCATATGCATCGATGCTCTAGACGAATGCATGGCAGGATATCGGGCCAAGGTCCTTGATTCGCTAAATCAAATTCTCCAAAAGTCTCCGGGTACTAGAATATTCGCGACCGGAAGACCATATATTCAGGCTGAAATCGAGAAGCGTCTTCCTGAGAGAGTAACGATCTTATCTGTCGCCCCCAGGAGAGGTGGTATCGTCAGATATCTTCATAGTAGGCTGGGGGAGGACACAACTCCAGATGCGATGGACAGTACCCTAGAGGCAGATATCCTGAGGAAAACTCCTGAAGATATTTCTGAAATGCACATACAAGCAACGATACTGGAGAAGCTACCTCAAGTTACCTACTGACAGATACATATCTAGATTTCTGCTCGTCTCACTGAATATCAATGCGATCTTGCAAGAAACTACAATCCATCGCAGACGACAAAGGCTCAGCGCAATAGCCGATGGCTTGGGATTAGGGGACGCTTACGGCGAAACACTGGCCCGGATAAAGAGACAGGGTGGGAAGAAGGCGAAGCTTGGCATGAGCGTTTTGATGTGTGCCCCCCACTCAGAGTGGTCGTTGAAGCTCAATGAACTGTGTCACGCCCTAGCAGTCGAAATAAGGCCGCCGAAGCTCAATATCGACAATGTTGCTTCGATAGGGACATTGCTAGCCTGTTGTCAAGAGCTCGTTGCTGTAGACAAGGAGGCTTCCACTGTCCAGTTAATCCACTTTACGCTTCATGAGTACCTCCGGGCCCATCCCGAGCTTTTCAGTATAACTCATTCGACAATGGCAGAAACTTACTTAATTTATCTAGATTCCCAGCAGGTCAAGGTCAAGGTCCTTTTGGACGCCCCCTCCCCCGACCTCCAAGACATAACCTTTCTCAATTATTCTTCTTTATAATGGAGAATCGACCCAAAAAGGGACCTTTTAGATCGCAAGAAATTACTTGTGCTAATGTTATTTGATGATTACAATAGCCACATATGCATTAAAATCCTCTTGGAGACCCAGGGACTGTACTCTTGCATTGCTAATTCCAGAAAAAATCTCCCGCCCAGTAGTCTACATCCATGTTTGGTATTGCTGAGATTGTAGCTGGTTTGGTAAAGGTGGAAAGTTGTGATATCAACCAAGACCACGACACAGGTAATACACCCCTCGTGTGGGCAGCCTGCAGTGGCCACGAGGGAGTGGCGAAAGTACTGCTAGGACGAGCCGGGCAGACTCGGCCAAACGCCACTCAGCCGAGCTGCTTAGGGTGGGCACCAGGGAATAGTGAAAATACTGCCAAACACTGCTCTCCTGGGCTGCTTGTAACGGGAATGAGGGTGTGGTGAAAATACTTCTCGGACGGGACGACGAGCAACAAGTGTGACAAGCAAGGCCTAACACCACTCTACTGGGCTGCTGAACGTGGCCAGGCGGGAGTACTAGTAGTAGCGCTACTACAGCCCCCAGCATCTGCCACCCGGGTCCACCCCCAGTGCGATCTAAGGCAGGGAAGGCATCGCCCTCTCTGCCCCCTTCCAATACAGATATGTCAGATAACCCATCCACTATTTCCGCAAGGGCAGCAACAGCTCCACAAACATGTCTGCCGCCGCCACTGCCTCCTTCCTTTCTCCCCACCCAATACCCCTCCCGGTTCACGAGGTCACCTGGTGACAATTGCCGTCTTTCTTTTCCTTCTGGGGCAAGCTCGCCACAGAAATTCAGTTGAAATATTTTCTCTTGGCCGAAGGAAATCATACACAATAGGAATGCGCACATCTATCATATACCCGTCCAAACCTTTATACGGATCCTCTTACGTAGTCGAGTTAGGATTTGTGGGTTTCTATGTATAATCTAGAGTTTGGCGTTTGTGGGGGGTTATTTCTATTGTGTTGAGATAAACCGGTATGGCCCAAAACCTCCGTCGTGTCTGCTCTAGTCGCTTCCGTTGGAGTGCGGCCATACTCTATTAATCACCTTTCTTGGCATATATAATACTTCGTTTTGGGGACGGAACGTGTACATTGTTTTATCTTAGGCCAGATTAAAATATTTGTCTATAATAAAAAATACGGAGATTTTCTTTGTTGCTGGGGCTTTAGCGGAAGCTCGAAATACATACTTTGAGCCACCAATATTACATTCTTCAACATCACGCGTCTATTGACCCAGTGAGTGGAAAGACCTATTTTGCCAGGCTTTGGCACCGGGCTAAGCAATACTAGTATAGTAGTTTGCAGTGAAATGGTGGACAAAACCTTCCTTGAGAAAACCGGAAACCGAGTGATAATCAAGTAGTGATAATCGAGTAACGGTAATTAACGACTACCGTATTCAATATAAGGTCTAAGTAAGGGGTAGAATAACAGCTGAAAGACACGAGGGATGAGCTGGGAACTTCAATACCGGTAAACGGTCTGATAGCACTCAATATACAATTTTCCATGTGAGCAGGAGCCAAGTTAGAGATCTCCCAACTCCCATCCCTAAAATCCGGGAGAGTGGAACGCATGTCTATTTGTCTTTGACAAATCTTGAAAAATCGTCCGGGACAACGATGAATCCGGTGAAGCAACATCTGGGACAGGTACGACTGGAATATCCCCGGCTGGGCGGAGGAAACCTTATCGAGTCCTGCGACATTAGCGTTCGAATAATAATTATCGTACTGTACGTTACCGTATGGTAAGCAACAAAGTCCGTACCGGAAATTACAGCTGTAAGGTACAATACCCCGAAAACTCTATCTCGCGCTATTGTCTCTCGCCACGTGAGCTCGTGTTGCAGAAAATGTTGACGCGTGGGTTTCCTGATAACATGCTGGTTTTAAATAGCCAACCCCTGGAGATTAGAAGATGGTTGGACGAGGGACTTAAAGATGAGTGTTTGGCGGCATATGAAGAGGATCGCTACTACTACGGAGCTGAGTTGGACGTGATCCATGGTGCTCCTATCCCCAATGCCGGGGGGTCAATCGTGTATTATATTAAATTTTAGGGTCTTGAGTTTTTTTTCCCTCTAGACGCCATGTGCAAACCCTCCTCGTTTCCCACATCTCCATCGAGATCTAAAGTATGTTTTATATAGGATCGGCTAATGGCGTCTGGCAAGTTTACGGTAAGTTACCGTGCCGTATCGTATTGCATCGTATTATATCGTACGCTATCACACTATGCAACCTTACGGTTCGAACCCTGCCAGTAGTTCTCATCGAGTGAGGAGGATCCATGACCCCTTACATCATCTCGCGCTACCTTGTTCCACCTGACCTGTGGTTAAAGCAAATGCCCCATCGCAGCACATCGAACGCAATAATGCTGCTGTAGTTACCGAACTATAATGCTCTACCGAATCAAGATTATATCTGCTAAAAACACAGAATCGCCGCTAGCATCATAGAGGGAGGAAGCGAGCAAACTGAACATTGAAAGAAAGTACAAAACAAACAGGCAGAGACACAAGCACTGTATGGGTATGGGTATTAACCGCGGAGTGAAAAAGAAATAGGCTATGTAAGGGAGCGAAGGAAGGGGATATCACGCAGCTGCAGGCAAGCCTTGTGGGTAAGGAAGAAAAGGGGGGAAAAGGAAATGAAGCTACACTACACTACTTTACATTACATTACAATCGCCCCTGCGCTACTCGTAAAAAGAGGGTTCTTCAACTCACATCTTCCCCCTCCCGCTAACTCTTCTAGAACTCCTACTCGCCAGAGTAGCACTCTTGTCACCTTTAGGCGAGAGATACTCGTCTATCGAGGGCTGGTTCTTATCCTTCGCCCTGGCCCCAGCGCGGGTTTTCTTGCTGATGATGACGGCAATTTCGTTTTTAACGTCGGGCTCATCTGATGTGACGGGTGTTTCGGCGTCGTCGGAAGGCTTGGACGCAAGAGCGGTCGAGTCGCTAGAGGTGGAGGTGGCTTCACCGCCGGATTCTCGGTAGGACTTGCGGGTGGATTTGCGGGTCCGTTTGGGTTTGGCTTCTGCTTCTGTCTGTTCATTGGGTTCGTCTGCATCTTCCGTGCCAGACTGAGGGTTTTCTTCAGCATTTTCCTCGATTTCATCCTTGATGTTGTGGTCGTCCTCAGAGTTGTCCTCGGGACCCTCGTCATCGTAGTCATCGGGGCCCCCAACTAATAACACGTTAGCCGCGGTTCAAAGCTTAGCTAAAGGATGATAAGTGAGCTTACTGCTGGTATCTAAGGGAGCTTGTCCGTCGATTCTCTTGAAGGCAAATTTCCACACTTCGAACCCGGACAGGCCGGTCTCCTGCCAGGCTTTCAGAACCTTGTAGAGTCCGTCATAGCGGTAACCCTCCTTTGGCCCTAGGGCGGCTTTGAACCCACGGATAACCCTGACTGGGTTTCCTGTGTCGCAGGAAACCTTCAGCGCTAGATTGAAGCCGGTGAGGGTCTGATTAGAGGATTGAGGGGCAGTGCGAAGATTCTTAGGATTCTTCACAGTACCCTTGAGATCACGGCCTCCAGAGCCAGTGAACGTGAACCGGAATCCCTCGTCCACGTCATCTTCGTACCCGCCAGAGACGGCGACAGAGAATGCTCCAGTTGCAGCGCTGCCATAAATACCACCAACAGTGGGCTGGTGGGCGTGTCAGCGGCCGTGTGGTAGCAAGAATGAGGTGGGGAGTAGCAAACATACAGCATGAACAGCATCAGCACTGCAAGCCATTCTGCTCGGCCACCAATGCCCCACCTTGATCCCAGGAATGGGTCCAAAGACTTTCGGATCTGGCCGCATAGCCCGCTTCTTAGGATCGATATGGTGAACATTCCTCCCATTTACTATCCTCCTACGCAGCCCGTCCGTATCACCTGGAAGCAAAACATCGCCATAATCAGGAGCATATTTATACTCCCCGCGCTTACGTTTGCTCGGCCGGCCGGGCGGCTGACTATCATCGGAGTAGAAATCCGCATCACTCTCACTCTCATCGGAGTACTCGTCGTTGTTGTTCTCTTTCTCAGATCTACCATCACCTTCACGGTACCTACGCTTCGGGATACTCGCGACACGCGCGGATTTTCGCACGCCTTCGGTCGGGCCCTCCTTTTTGACCTTGACTCTCTTCTTTGGCTTCGGAGCCGCATTTATTTCGAGACCGAGGCCCGCGAGGACTGCCCGGTTTCTGGCGATGTTCGCGGCGCTAGAGAAGTAATTAGTATTGCAAAAATACGGTATGGGATAATCATAGGCTGGGGGGAACGTTACCGCTGCTTCTCGAATTCTATCAACTCTTGAGACATTTTTGAAGGTAGAGCAAGGAAGGAAGGAAAATAGAGTGAAAGAAAGGGATGGAACGTGGAATGGGAAGTTGGCTGGCTATTACCACAACAAGGTCAATGCTCAACCCTACAGTAAACAAACAGCCCCGTTCCTGGGGTTCCTTGGATACCGGCACTGTGCAGGGGTAATAGCCGAACCAAACCAAGAAAAGAATTTTAACGAACTGAGCGTGATGCTCTGTGGGATCGTGTCAGACGTGACACTCGTGACTTGGGCTTGCTGCTGGTCGTTGGATTAAGCTTTTTGGGGCCCTTTTTAAGTCAGTGTGGCATGGAGACTAGGATCAATTGCAAAATGATAATTTGGGATGATTGGGAGGTTGTCACACAGCGTGAGATGACAAGGAAATATTGAAATCAGCAAATAGCGTACGGTACTTTTGTAGGCAAGGCTGCACCCCAAGTTAAGGGTGGGGCGCCCCCCGAGCGTGGTGTCATGGGAGATGGGCCTCAACGCAGCAGTCCAAACCTCAAAGGGAAATCACGAGTGGTATCACAAGCGCATCGATTTTCGTGCAACTGTGGCACCACATCATCCTTATTCCTTATAAGCAAATAACACTATCCCCGGCGCATCAATTTCTCACTCAAGTCACACGGCACAATAACGATGATGACCCAGTTTTCGAATTTTCTCACAACACCAACCTAAACTGTTAAACTGTTCATCTCACCCTCTAGAGCAGTGCCATGACCGAGCATTTGAACGCCCACACTTTACCAGTCGTTATCTTGCATCGCGGTATCCTTTGGGGCGTTGGCATCCTCCTCCTGTCGATAGTGCTGATCCCAACTCTGATAGCCTGGGGTCTGGGGATCTACGGTTTGGGTTTTCCTAGCTTGGTCGTTTGCGCGCCCTTGGTGATATCCTCTATTGGGGCTCTGGAGGTGATTTTGGTGGCTAGAGCCTTGGCTGATTGGACCCTGGCCCTCTGGTGTCCAATCACCGCCTCGGGTAATAGTGGCTTGTTGACCTCCGGCGCGGTGTCTGGCGTGGTGTCTGGCGCTAGGCTTAATGTCTAGGTGGTTGGAGCTTTGGCTGTTTGTACGCTGATACTCCGGTGTCCAATCGCCTCCTGCTTGAGTAGCGCTCCCTTTTTGATCTCCGAATTGATATCCGCTGCGTCCGAGGCCTCGAGAATCATAGCCTTGATAACCTTCAGTCTGGCTGTCTGTCTGGAGCTCCAACTTCTCGTTACCCCAGAAGCCCTGGTTCACGGATCCACTAGGGGCTGCGGCGCTAGCCTGGTAGGAATCTTCTGGGGGACTTCCGGCTTTAACACCACCTTGATGATTCATTCTGTCAGGGCTCCTGGCCTGCTGGCCCGGTGCCCAGGAAGCCTGGAGTCCGGCCCCAGAGCTTTTAACACCCTGGTAGACATCCCCTTGTAGACCTCTAGCTTGGTATACACTCATCCCGTGATCCTGCAAGCTGCTGCCATCTTGATTCATTCCGGTCGGAGTGTCCAGTTTTTCAAGACTTCTAGTTCTGCCTTGGTAACTCGTAAGTTGACCCCCTGTCTGACGTCCCGCCCCCTCGGGGCTGCTCGGACCGGCCTGAGATCTGATTCTTTGCTGATCATCGCCCCGATAGCCTACTTTGACGGGACCCCCGTAGCCCGGATAACTTGATCTCTCTGGACTCCCGGCACTAGATTGGTAGCGGGTATCTTGTTGGCTACGCTCACGGCCTTGGAGGTTCCTGCTCCGATTCACTGCTTCCCCAGCACTGGATACAGCACGACTGTAGGTAGCACGCTCAGAGACCATCTCGAAATCGCCATTATCAACGCCCCCTGCCATTTCTGCTTGCTTAAGGAGCTCCCATTCATGAGTAAACCTTCTACCCAACATGACCAAGTCTTCGACCATATTCTTCGAGGCCTCAAGTAAAGCTTCTTTCGGACCCATAGCGCCATCCGTGGTAAGACGCAATTCGAATACGAAGAATAGCGGGTGGGGAACTTTGTACGCTGCAAAGGTTACACACGGGAGTGCCAAGAGCGCACTAACGAGAAGGCCGCCGAGGGTCTGGCCGTCACGATTGAAAGTGAATATCGCAGTTGTTGGGTCATCTAAGAATTACGGTTAGCTATAGGCTTTCTTTTCCTTTTCTTGGGGAGGCTACTTTTGTCACATTTCATAACCACCCTATTTCTGTTAGCTTGGATTCAATGATAAAATGTCTATGCCGGAGGGAATACCTCTTCTCGCCAGCAGGCAACAGAAATTCCTCGGTGGGGTCGATGGTTTCCCTTAGATTTTTTCCCGCACGGACGATCACATTGGCTGGAACATTGTCGTCTAGCCTCACGTTCGTACTGTAGTTGGCAGAGCCTCTAGTGGAAGACCCTCCTCCTAGAGAACGCGAAGACATCGTTAATGTTTATGGAGATTTCGGTAGTTTTTTGCTTTATTTCGTTAAATTGGAGATGGGTGGTCAATGAAGAGGAAGAAGTGATGGAAGGAAGCTGGGGGGATTGTTCATCTGTTGGGGAGGGGGTGGGTGTACGTATTCATGGTAGGTCAAGGGCAAAGAGACCTTTTGGTCGTGGGGCTTCTTTAGAAGACTTTTTCTATTTCTTTCTTAGATATGGGGGGAGCCTGCTGCCATCCATAGCTATCATAACAGTTTCGACTCCTGTCATCGAGTATGATATTATGTATGATATGATACCATATTTCCATCCCGAATCTTTATATAATTCAATGTCACATGACCAAAATCTTGCTGGCTAAGCGAAGTGCAGATCAACTGCGTTCAACTACGGTAAAGCTTTTGGTTCCTCCAATTGCCTACGGTATGATACGGTACATACCCCCCTGCCGTAGGCATCGGACGGCGTTTGCGACCGTTTTGCGATTATAGGTTTATCCAGGATAAAATTATTAGATTAACATCAAACCAAGTCATCCCACTACATCTATTACTGAGCCAGCCGATACGGTAATCCTTGATAAGGTCTTATGACTTATCGCAGCTTACCTTGTGAATTTTAATATTTTTTTTGTCATCGCCAGACCGCTGAATCTGATCAGATAAGCACAAGCAGCAAGGAGCACCATAGAGCGGTATCATACAATATACTCATCCCCAAGATTTAAAGATCCCTCCAGGAACCCAATCTAATCGCAATTCACAATGAGCGGCTTCGGCAGACCTCCTTCCACAATAACATTTTCTCCAACACCGTACCTTCCCCCATCTCTCTTCCTGCCCCCCTTTACTCGCGCTAACGAACGGGCTGTCATAGGCCAGAGCGCGGGAGCTTCCCGCTCGACCATGATGGTGCCTGCGCCCTCACCGCCGCTGCCCGAATTTCCTTTACAATACGATCGAGAGCTAATGGTGGGAATAAGGTGAATGTAAACCTGTGATGCAAGACTACCTTGCCTGTCTAAAAAAGGTCCGAGGGACGAACGCGCATGAGTGCAGGCTTTTGGCCAAGGCTTACTTGAAGTGCCGAATGGATCAGTGAGTACCTTTTTTTTTTTTGTAGTTCTGCAGGAACGGATGGATTGATGGATAGATGAGCTAAATTATTTCCGGGGGCAGCAACTTGATGGCTCAAGATGAGTTTCGGAATCTTGGATTTCAGGATGATGCGGAGAAGAGAGCAGAGACAGGGGGCGAAGGCGGGAAGGTTGATATGGGGAACAGTAGGCTGGAAGAGTTGAGGCGGGAGAGCGGGGAGCTGAAAAGGAAGAATACGGGGAAGAGTTAGTGCGTCATCACAAAAACCTCATGCACAGTCATAACTTCCTTCGTTGTTTGTACGATATTATAGCAATTTCGTCAGCAATGTATATAACTTATGATCCACGATGCTGAATCGTAACTCTGCCGTTGACACTTGCCTGCCATCCATCTCTGCTGATCAACGGAACAACCCGTCCACCGACCTCCCCCACCTCACCAACCAACCGCCCAAATGCAACGCAGCACAAATCCCAACCCCTGCCTAATCGCGATCCTCCTAATTGTCCGCTCCTCCTCCGGCGTGAGTTTCGTCTTCCACTACCCGCCCAAGCCAAAATCCACTCCAACATACACCCCCACACGACTACACTCTCAATACGCTGCGTACACCATCTCCGGAACTTCATCCCCTTCCTCTCCATCCACATCCGGCTCTAGCGACGATGACGCCGATGACCGGCAGTCCCGAACAACCGCGCGGGGCAGGACCGCCACGGAACGAAGCGACAGTGGGAGTAAGACGCGCAGTCGCCGAAGACAACACTTGAAGGAGGAAGACGAGGGCGATGGGAAGGGTGGGGATGAGAAAGGGGAGGATATGAGGGTGCTAGGGTTCAAGGAGGAATTTCTAGCCGGGTTATTGGCGCCGAAGGAGCGGATGTGCAAGACGAAGTTTGAGCTGTCGATTGATGATATGGTTTTCCTTGGCTATCCGTTACACGTTCGGCCCGATGGGACGTGGAGGAAGCAGAAGAAGAAAAGGGGACGCGGGAGGGATGGCGGTGGCGGTGATGGCGATGAGGATGTAGATGTGGGGGGGGATCTGGATGCTGAGGGTATAGCTATGGGGAATGGAGGACATGAAGATGACGCCGATGATGAGAAGGACGATGAGGATGGAGAGAGCTCTCAAGGGGGTAATTTTGGTAACATGACGATGTTTCATGTCGTCTTTGTTTTAAACCCTCCGGAGTTGGAGTGCCATTCGCGGACGCAGGAGATGTTTGACTATGTTGTCAAGAGATTTGCGAGGGCTCTAAAATACGAGCAGGCCAAGGATGGGTATGTTTGGAGGGAGGCAGAGAGGATTGTTCGACTGAAGGACAAGGTAAATCATGAAGGTATATAATTTTGTTGGTTTGATGTTGGGGGTTTGCTAATGGGATGTAGGGACCAGTTTCGCGGATTTGTGGAGAGATATTCTGGATCAGAGCAGCCTTGCATATGCGATCTCTAGAGTTTATATTGATATATCCCAGTCAAAGATAGCTCATGTGTTTCTTAATAATAACCTTGGGCTGTCGCTGCAAATGCCTATCATATCACAGATCTCTGTTCTGCCGTCAATAACGGAGCCACAGGTTCCTGGACTGTGCGTGGTCGGTTTATCCTTAAGAAGACCAATAGACTAATATCTGCGCTTCCAGACCCTTAACAACTGCCAATTCTTTCGGCGACGACGACACTGAGGGGGACCATATGCTTGCGAAGCACTTTACTCTTCTCTTTCTTGAAGATGTAGATGGCATTCTGAAAGACATTGCGGCCGAGTCAACCGATTCCTCTGCATCATTGGCCCGTTTCGTCGAGGCATGCAAACCGACCATGTCGTATGTGCTCATTCTCTTGCCGAAATCAGGGTATAATAACAACATAAACAGATTCATGCAAATATCAAACTCATGCGGAATCCCACTCCACGAGATCCAGGTCATGGCTCGTCATCTAGTGCACTGGAGAAAAGCTCGTGCTATCCCACCTATACATCAGAGAGACACCTATGTTGTATCTCCTAACGCTGACATGAAAAAGTTCGTTCCCTTTCTCTCCCCTTCACCACAGCAGTGCTAACTAACCTAGACTCCACACACTAATCCCAATCTATAATGCCCTCTTCCCAACCCTCCAGCCCCTCCCAAAACTCCTCACCCTCCTCTCCGGCAAACCAAAACCCTTCTCCGCTTTCATTCCCTCCCGCGACCACCGCCCCGCCTATCTTCAAATACTTGCATTCCTAATCCGCCACGGCCTCGCAACCCAACTCCGTAACTTTGCATGGCTCCGTGTCACCCGGCAAATAAAGCGCGCGGTAGCAGCCGAAGAGCGGCGGGCGAAAAAGTCACCCACTGACCCCCTGCCCAATCCCCAATTGCAAGAGAGGGGGAAAGAGAAAGAGAGGGACAGAGAGAGGGAATTGGCAAAGATGGCATCATCCATATCTAGCCTTTTATCCCACAATAATGACAGTGATTCTGAGGAAGAGTACGAAGATAGCATCATCCTCGAGCCGCATCAGGCGAGTAGTATTGAGAGTTCGTGGCTAGAGATGATGACTAGGGACCAACCACCTGATATCAAGGCGTTGTTCGATAGGATTATCAAGTATCTTAACGGACAGCATGCTATCGAGAAGATTGCAGTCCGGGAGGGGATTGCCAGGAAGGATGTTAGGAGGGTGCTTGGGGCTTTTGATGGGTTTGTGATTTATGTGAGTTTCCTCTCTAACTTCTCCCCTCCTTCCTGTGTGCGCTATATATTAGGGAATATGCTGATTGGAGTTTGTAGGCACGGCATTGGTAACTTGCACTCCCAACAAATGCGAGTGAGTGGGCAACGCCTTATTGGATCGATTCAGGCGGGGGGCTTGAAAAGTGTTTTTTCTAGGGATTTTTGTTCTTATTTTGCTTTGCCATGCTTTCCTCGTGCTAGGCAGAAAAACAAGGCTTTTTTCGCCTGTACGCCGGTAGTGCTCGTGTCTCCGCGCCAAGAATTGGCGTTCTTTTTAGAATACGGTAGCCACTGCAGGCCTTGGAAAGGGCATACTAGTGCCAATTCTTAGCCCAGAGAAGCGAGTACGGTGACATTTGTAGACAGAAGTCTAAGAACTGGAGGAGTGGAGACACCGGTCGGAGGTGGTGGTGGAAGTCGTGGTGGCGCCTGGCCGTGCGGATGGAGTCACGGTACTGCTCCCATTACTAGAAGCTATGGCCCTACCCACTGCGCAAGGAGGGTGGACTATCACTTCACTACTCTCTCTTCCCCCCCCCTCAAGCTAAGTCACGAGCCAACCTATTGCGAATTATCCTAAGACTTCCTTCATTAAACCGAGTACCCTAGTGGCTCAGCTTTTAAGTACAAATGAAAATCTACCAAAACCAACCACTGTCCGCTCTTCTCAATGAGCTCAGGTATATTTTCCCTCCCCCAGAAAATCTGTGTAGTGGATCTTCTGTTTTCAACACAGCGACTAGCAGGTAGCTGTCATCTAGATATTATTGCCTTTTTTTTATGCTCTTTCGTCAATTTTTTTTTAAAAATTAGGTCTCTGGCGTTAGAAATAACTAGACTAACACTGTTCTTGATTCGTGTATTCATGTCTCACAGAAAGGTAACCCCTAACTTACCTGTCTGATAGGTATTATACTAAGAAGTACTGCCCCGGGTACCAAATGTGAGCGGAAGAACTTCTATGTAGCCGGGGGGTAAAAAGAGAAGGTAGACAATTTGTCAACTAAAGTTTAGCTTCAACACTACAGTGCAAAATGATAGACCTCTTTGGTCCAAGTTGGTCAGATGACGAACCAGCTTTTGGCCATTCGAGTCTACAACTTCATCAATGTCAGAGTATCCTCCAGCTTAACCCGGGTGAGCGAACACCTCGGGCTATAGGTAGTTTTCAGCTTCCACGAGTTTAGGAAAGCTTAGTGAAGGGGACTCAAGAATATACATTTATCAAGCCAAGGAGTCGCGGGAATAGAACAGCATAGCATTTGGGAGGGGGCGGAAACATACCTAGCATAATCCTCCGACCAAACCAGCAACCATTCTACCCGCCCAATTCATCCAAGTACGTCATCGAGCCATTGGTGATAAGCCTACAGTCCGCGTTGTCGATATGCCTAGGCTCATGAGTGGGAGTGGGAGGGAGAGCAATGGACTTGATGTAAACTTTTAGCTCACAGTATTAATACTTCTCGGATGTCATGACGATCTCTGCTATGTTCTTAGGGGGTTTTAGCAGCTCCGATTGCTTTAAGGGACTTCGCATCTTTGCGGTCGTGTTTTGTTGGTACTGGCGTGGCAGGGGGGCCACAGTGGATGCGCCCCCCTGGGTAGAGGCGCTAGGAGTGAAGAATATAATGTAAATGGGCTTAAACAGGGCCCTCAAAACAAGTAGAACGCGATCTCTAACTAGTTGACAGCAAGGAATTTTAAAGAAAGAAAAAGCACCGAGAGAAAGCTACTTCTGAAAAGAAAAAACAAGTTAAGTTCCTTAAGCAAGAGGAGTTTAAGGGCAAAAAATGAAAAGTCCGGTGAGAGTGAAACTTAGATGTAAAAACCTTGGACAAAGTGATAACTATATAGACTGCAGTAGAAGAAACGTAACATGTCCAACATAACTTGGGTTGCCTCTAGCAAAATCTCCTCTAATTCGCAACAACTAGCTTCCTTGATCTATTGCTATTCAGCAGGCTTTTCCCCGGCAGTCGGGATAGAGCTTACTCACCGAGTATCACTCGCAAGGATTTACTATTTGAGTGGCAGGGGTTACTGGAGGTGTATGACACTATACTCGGTAGAAGTTAGGGCATTTAGCATCCTCTCTCTACCCTTACCCGCAACAAAAGAGGTTCGCCGAGCATTTTTCAATGCTCGACTACATCCCCTCGTTCTCACCGGGGGGTTCGAACTCGCGCTGGTTGCTGTTTCGGATCGATGCGGACCAGTTCCTTAGCCGTTAGA
>Ga0307507_10007104_pt1 | contig 16572 bp, 19 predicted proteins | sample 7_EM_MG_FD_207223 | JGI IMG/M metagenome (GOLD analysis project Ga0307507, IMG submission 207223) | Populus trichocarpa ectomycorrhiza microbial communities from riparian zone in the Pacific Northwest, United States - 7_EM | ecosystem: Host-associated > Plants > Roots > Unclassified | place...
TTTTTTTTTTCAGGTATCCTAGGACACATATCTAGCCACCCAGGTGCGGGTTTGCCCTCCGGATCCGGTGGGGCTGAGATGCTCTGGTGCACGCCAGTTTGGTGTGAATTTGGACGGTTCCCCCTGGTGAGGGACAATGGCAACAGGTGAGGGGCTGGCTTAGGGGGTCTAAACGTAGCCAGAGGGTGGCACTATCTCAATGGGCCGACAGTCGAACTCACATGGCAGAGGGGAACGTGCCAAGTGATGAAAGCATGATTATTTGCAACACTTTATTAGTGTATATTTTTTTTCGCAAAAGGACCGTATGAAATGGTGATACTTGTGCAGCTGCCAGTGTACCACTTTGGTTTGCGCCAGTCGTGGCGGCGGCTATGGCTACTGACATGTACTGCCCACATTGTGAGTTGAAATTACTTGTCCAAATGATATTTTCATTTAAGTAATGTTGTTCAAATAGAGAATGGAGATGATCCAACAAACAAGGTATGTCCCGCTCGCACTCTCACATTCTTATCTGAATGTTCTGTGTCGATTCTCAAGTGTTCAACGACTTTAGAAAAGGAGATGCATAATTCCTCGTATACTTTCTGGCTGACTTTCCACTTTGTTATACATGGTCCAACGACGCGACACCTCAATCTCTCATCCATCAAAACCTGTTGGCCATGTACCCCCCTGGAGCCCACGGATTCTCAGTCGCACCACCACCCCTGGCGAGTTGTTCAAATTCGACTGCACGACTGTTCAAGCCCATGAGGACGTGACCACTACCTCCTATTGGCGCTCGACACTCTGGACATGTTGAGGCTTCCATGGCACCACCACACTGCAAAAGCTCCTCGATTAAAATTCGGACATCGGGAAGACTTTAGCGTACCTCAGTAATGACGAACGTATGTCCGTTCTCGCAGTTGTAAAAATGACCAGCATGTCCTGTACAAATTTTGTGAGCGGAGGGGATAAAACGAATGAAACGGGCACATACCAAAGCTGAAGGATTTAATGATATCCTGCTTCTCTTGTAAGGTCATCGATTGGTAAAACACCCCTCCCTTGAGAACCTGCTCCCGAAGATCCTGATATGCAAGGAAAATCTTCTTGGCCCTGGAGGTACAATTCTCCCCAAACCAGAGGGCCTCCTTGATGTCATCCTGAGACTCGGAGTGGACCAGTCGATTCTGGAAGTACCTCCTCTTAACATACAGGAGAGTTTCCAGAGCTGCGGCCCTCCGTTGTGATACGAATGTACCCAAGCTCGCCCTCAGGCGGGTTTGATCCCCCTCGCTCCCGTTCGAGATTTGAATCTTGCTATATTCTTCGAGCACGTTAAAGCGGACCTTCTCAAAGGTACAGCGAAGATCCACCATACTGACACGAGCTTCTTGTCTGAGGGCTGAACAAGAGCGGGCAAGAGAACTTGCCTTGGCGCAGTCCTCGATACAAGACTCATAAAGAAAGTCGACGAAGGTGATCCAAATCTGTCGGTGTCGAGGGTGATCTGGTTCGTCGGATGTCAGAGGGAGTTCTGAAACACGGGCAGAAGCGATCTGAGCTAGCATGAGGCGCAGTTCAATACATAGCAAAAATGCTTCGATGTGATACTTCCGATCCGCTTTGTGGGGTGGCTGCCCGACCTTGGCATTCACGGCGTCGAATGCGGCCTCCTGATGGGTCTTTCCGTCGACTTTGGAGAGAGCCGAAGTGATAGAATCCATCTCGAGCTTGAACAACGTGGTCATTGCAGCCTCGTAAGCCTTCACATGAGCCGACCGCGCAGACGCAACATCAGCTATCTTGTCGTACACCCGGTTGATGTCCTTCGCAATCTTCTTCCACGCATCCACTTCCTTCTGGGAGAACCCGTGGTGGGTCTTCAGGTCTCTCAACATATAGACTGGAAGTGGTTCGTCGGGCTTCCCAAACGAATTCTTTCGCCTCTCACAGATCTGAGCGAACTCATCCTCCGACGCGAAATCGCCCCCTTTGGCAATGGCCTTAGCCGAAGTTTCCGATCCTTCGAGACTGGCAGAAATGGCTTCCAGGGACGGACCATGCATCTCTAGTCGCTTCGACATATTGCTAGCAACATTCTGTTCCAGGATGTCCAGATTAGCGCGCTTCGTGACACGGCCATATCGAGGAGAGGTGATAGGGCCCCTGCAAGTCGGACAGGTTGGCGGCGTCTGGTACTTGATGGGCGGAGCCTTCATCCCAAGGTAGCGACCGGTCATCGGGTCGATCTCATAGTACTCGGACATTGAGCAATGACCGTCCAATGTCTCGACAGTGAAGGTGTGTCCACATTCGAGGGTGATCAATTTCTCGCTGACGTCGTCCGAAGTTGTGTCTATGTTGGAAATTGCCCGCTGCATAATGAAATCAACGATCGCAGACTTTGCTTCATCGCTCATGCAATTGACACATTTTTGAATGGCGCAAGGTTCACCGCAGACTGAGTGCGGGGGTTCAACAGGGTGTTTAAAAACGAGGAACATAACCCACCAGATGGACAAGGATGACCACACTCAAGCGTCTTGATACAAGGTTCATCACATGGAAGTCGGGCACAAATCTGAGAATATTTCTTAGCAACACTGAAACTGCAAGCCATCCAGTCGACATACCGATCCACAGGCAACTGGGCATTCGTGATGAGCACACCTCCACGGACACGCTTCCAAACACGGGGCACAGGTGACGGAACAATGTTTGGGACACCGGTGGTGAATGCAGCGCTGTCGACAGAGTTGTTTGCACTCGCTGTTGCATCCTTGATCCTTGGGATGACACGAGAGTCCACAAAGGTGCTGGCAATACAACGCACGCTCGCAAGGGTGCCCAGTGTGGCTTACCCGTTTGATCAGTCCAGACCGAACTTTGTTAACGTCCAAATTCTGCTTCTGACAATCCCCACACCTCCCCTTGCACTTCTTGGAACAGCAGCCCATTGGCTGGTCACACAATTCAGTGCAAACAGCGGAGGCGGGGTCCTTGCAGCAAGCAACCAGTTTTGAATGTTCGCAATATGCGAGCCGCTTCAAGACCATTTTCTGACATTTGACAGCCTCTAAAGTATTGAGGAGGTGGCTAAAAGTGACGAAAGTTCACAAACATTCCAGAAGAATAACCGCTAAACTAACCATGGTACTTGCTGCTCTACATGACCGCAGGGCAGGATTACGTTAGAGATTGGGAACTTGCAATCGCCGCAAGGTTGATGACAGCGTCGGACACAGGGATGCTGGCGTATGCAGACCAAGCGCGCGCAGTTTTCGTAACACAGCGTACTCTTGTGGTTATCAAGGTCCGCGTGACACTAGAGAAAGTTAGAAAGTGTACGGTGGGGGTCAAGAAGTCCTCCTTACTGTAGATCGACAAATATGCCCGCAGGAGAGCTTGAACTCGCACGGAAGTAGGCAACCACCTGTCGGGATGTGAGTAAGGCACCAGTAGCATAGTTCTCGCTCATACCCAAAGGCGCGAACTTTGATAATTGCCCAGGTTCGGAGATAATCTTGACTTGATCCGGATGTCGCGCACAAACGATTGGGAAACCGAAACCAATCTGACCCCCCTTGTCCATCTCGTCTAAGATCGTGGACCAAGTGGAATTCTTTCGTAGATTTGACGCATTTCCCATGATATAGAGACCGTGCTTGGCTCGTGACAGAGCAACGTTGACACGGTTCTCTGACTAAATCAAAGTCAGCAAGACCGACAGCATAATAAAACGGTGAATTGTTACCTTCAAAAATCCAATTGATGCATTGTCCATCTCAAACTCTCCCGAATTCCTCACGAGTGACACGATGACGATCTTGGCTTCTTGCCCTTGGAAAATGTCGACAGTACCAAGTCGGACCTGGAGATCAAACACTCTAAAAATAGTTCAGGTAGAAATTGTCAATTAACACACGTGTTTTGTAACCTCAACCTCTTCGATCGACGGGGTCTCATCCACATCTTGGAGTCCTTGTTTCACGAGCTGATCTTCGTCACGCTCATCCACCGCAACGGTGACCTTCAATGACCGTAGTGCTGCACGTAGCCTCTGAAGCTGGCCCAAGTAGGCACAAAGAACAGCGATATCACCCTGATTGTTGTACTCCCCTTGGCGCAGGAAGTACAGAACCAGATCCACAATCATATTCACCTGCAGAATTTGGTTTTAAGAGGTTGGAGATTCCTACAATCCAAATACATACCTCGAACGTGTTGACTTTGGATACCGACTCCTGACCACCATCCTCCTTATTGTTGTGTGTGAAGAAAACGACGTTTTCGCTCATTCCCTTCACATCTGGGTAGTTCTTCACGATTTCGTTGTCTTCCAGTTTCGGATACAAGATTGTTCTGTGAGAGAAAACATAAATGACCACAAGCCCTCCTGATGAAAGAAGTCCGTACCGGATATGGTGAGAGATTTCGGGACGCATGCGGCGTTGGACGTTGATCTGGGACATCGGAAATCCGTTGTCCGCGAGACGTTCCATCAGGGAACGATCGAATTTGAACAATTCGTTGCCGCGATCACTATCCATGGACAAAGCTATCAAGGAGGACGTGAATGCTTGAATAAAACGCAGAAACGCATATACCACTGACAGTATGTCGCCAAATTCGGTCTCAGCTGCATGGGATCTCCTATACAAACAAGATGTTGCACTGGGTGACGTCGGTGAGGAACTGGGGGAAATAGGATGCTAGGACTCACCGGAATCGACCAGGGAAGCAAGAACATGTGCCTCAAGAACTTGGCCAGCCTCTTCGACCACAAGAACCCTCGGTTGGATACTCTGTGAGTACATCAGCAAAATCTCACTCCATTCCAAGTGCGATAATCACCGTGAGAAGCGAAGTCAGTTTTGCAGCACCTGAAGGTACTTAGTGAAAAGGATGGTACCAGTTGACCTGACTCACCGGTGGTTGTGCATCCAATCAGATCAACATCTTTCAGCAAACGACGCTTCCTCTGCGGAGTACGTTAGCGATGTAAGATCGAATGTAATCTAAACCCTTACATCATCAGAGACAGCTTCGAACTGCTCACATGCCTCCTCGTACTCCCGTCGTAACCTCTGATACTCTTCGAGGTAGTTGTGATATGCAAGTCGGCGCATTTCCTCCTCCCAGTGTTCCGCTAACCGTCGTCGTTCTTGCAAGCTCATAGACCATACAGCGGATGAATATTGGAGCTGGTCGAAAGGTCTGTTGCCGGTGGGAATTGGGGGGAACGTATGGCCATAACCCAGGTCAGAGAAGAATCCAAACATTCGCTTCTGGTACGTCTCCTGCTCTTCCTGGGTTGGCAGGACCGTCACGACATTGGGTGAAGCACCCTTCTTTTTCTGTCTCTTTGATATCGGAATTTCGACAAAATGAGGCTGAGGTGGTTGGATAAAGTCGATGTCGAGGCCTCGCTTCCAGACTCCATAGTAGGTGCGAGCCATGAGGTTGCTTTGCTCTTTCCCCTTTCCCTTCTTCCCTGCAACCTTCCACTCGCCTTCATCACCCTCACCCTCGGACTCCCACAGTTGGGCAGTGAACATCGTGATCCAAAATGGCGGTTCGTACATATTCAGAAGATGTTTTTCCCAGTCACACTGTAGGTATTCCTTCATCTGATCCTCAGAGGGCTCGGGAATCTGGATGTCATTCATCACCTGGCGCATCTCTTCTTCGATTTTTTTCTTGGAAGCCAGCCCCCTACCAATTTGGCGACTCATGGAGGCATCAGTAAAAGTCTTCTCAAGGTTCCTCAGGCTGTATTGGGCAATTCGCTCGTCGGATGACCGAGATCCCAACCTAACGAACTTCTTAGTGATCTTGGCATCGAGAATGGAATTCAACATGTGGTCCAACGCATGGTTGGTGAAAGCGATGAGGACAATCGGTTTAATCTTGTTGTCGAGAAATATGCGGACGAGTTCCTTTCCTGTGTAACTCTAGAATCATACGCTTAGTATACACTCATATACCGCTCGAGCAGGCTCACTTTCCCCGTTCCAGGTGGTCTGAGAGTGTTATCAGCAGTATCTCTGGGAAAGATTTGGCGGCACTCACCCTTGAATCAACGAAACTTCTCTGGTCAGACAGTCGACCACGCTATCTGCTTGGCTTACATCTAGCACACTGAAACGCTGTAGTTGGGCTCGCGATCGAGCAATGGATGCTGGGTTATTGACATCGAGCGGGTCGATCCTTTGACCATCTCTTGCTACACTCTGCAACTTGAAGCAGAACCCAGGGGTCGTGGCGTACTTCGGTGGACGAATTTCCATATTTTTGGGCAGGACTTGAGCACAAATGTACCGGCTAAAGGGAATCAAGGTGGAATCGATGGTGCTGAGAGTCTTCAGGAACGGCCGCACTGATTCGAACATGACACCGTTGTCGATCAAGATTGCGAAGGTGTTCGCGTCGACGGTGATCTTCTCCTTTCTCAAGGCTTCGATCTCCACTTCTGGGTCGAAAAACGTGGCTTTGACCTGGATATAATGTTCGGAGTGTTTGGCAGATTCAGAAATGTCGTCTGGAGATGACAAAAGGTTTGCCAAGTAAACCGTAAGGGTGCCCCTAGACACAAGGACCAACGCGACGAGAGAACCAGAAGACAATTTCTTGCTTCCGGCGAATTTCCAATAATCAACACGTTTCTTCGATTCAGTGTCTCTTCCTGGTCCGGGTGGGCATCGAATTTTGAGTCCTATCTCGAATCCCTGGGACCTTGTACTCAATTGCGCATAGTGCACATCAGTGTAGACGGTGAAGATGACAGAGTTCTTGCCAGACGACCTGTAAAGACCACCACCGTTCGTCAACACCTTCTCCAAATCTGTCACCTCGCGTTTCTTCCCATATGACTGAGTCCACATGGCGTCCAAATCCTCTTGCAGCAGGTTCAAAGACTCACGGATGGGGAACCTGCGTGTTGGTCAATAAACAGTCAAGAATCACGAGGTAAGCTTACGTCAAGTCTTCGCGTAACAGCCGGAAGTGCACGTCAAGGTGTCTTTCCATCGAGCCCGCAGGGAGGTGGTGAGGAGCTCCAGGTACCGTAACCGGAAGGTAAGGGGCCACTGGACACATGAGTTCATCGCTGGTCGGACAGATGCGGATCTGCGCAATGTCGGCAAAGTCATTGTCGTGTCTTGGTCCGTCTGGACGCAAGTCACCGGGAGGATCGTATGTTTGCTCCAATCGCATCAATAGTGCTTGTGTCTTCTCTGCTTCACTGAGGACGGGTTTGTTCCTGACAATGCGTTTTGATCCTGTGGCATGGTGCTCGCGTCCGATGATGGTACAAAGCCTCTCGATCGTCTCTTTAAGAGTCTGAACGGTGAATGTGCAAGTTTCTCGATTGGATGTAACAGGGTCTTGGAATGTCGGAGGCTGGGATTGGACTCCAGTCGCCCAAACTTCAAACCACCCAGCGAGATGCTCGACAAGTCCATTGAGTTGTGGATACGTCTCCAGAGCCGTTTTGAAGCGGTTGAATACTCTATCCGAGGTGTAAGCGACGTCGATAGACATAAAGAAGCGTGGGCGCACTGGATTATGAGATCCGATATGGTCTTGAACACCACCATCCCCGTTAGCTTCCCTTGAAGCTCTTCAGGGAGTCTAGGGGTTGGATCGTTCCAGGTCCTGTTGGCGATCATATATTCCATGGAGCCCTCGATGGCGGTAGTGACAGTTGCCCAGTGTTCGTACAACACCGCGTATAACGCACTACGTAGAGTTAGAGGCACGAACATCAAATGATAGAAGCTGGGTACTTGACGTTGTGATGCAGTGTCGACTTCAATACAAGATCTGAAGTGAAGTACTAAAGAGAGTTTCAGCCGTTTGGACATGTGGACAGGTGAAATCGGACCTCGAGGACCGGAAAATAACCAAGCTGAAATGATAACAGTGTGAAGCCAGTTCCGGCTCTGGGGTGGACGTAGGGGAACTTGAGAATGTCACCGATGCAGCTGAGTCCTTTGCCGGTCTGAAACCATGATTGTCAACCGTCAAGGAATTAAGGGTGACTTTTAAAAACCAACCCGAATGAGCATGTCCAGAAACTCCTATGGCCACAATTAATAAAGTGATTTTCATCGGTAAAGTAAAGGTGTTACCTGAGCCTTGTCTACCGTCTGTAACAAAGTTAGCATCTGGTTGAATGATGGGATCCCACATACCCAAGAGTGATTTCTTCCGTTAACGCTTGCCAAGATTGAAATGAGTTTCTTCATGTCATCAGGTTTGTTCAAGGGTCCACCTCCCAGATACTGTTTAATCGAGTTGTGGGCATTCTCTGGAGTGCCTTCCTGAGTACTGTGCAAGCCAACTCCGGCCATCTGCGTCAAGTTGTCCATCGTAAAAAATTCTAAAGCTGCGTTCGCAGCGTCTTCTTGGTCCTCTCCACCCGAAGCGTTGGTGCTTCCAGATTGTGGGTTGGAGCTCCTCTGGTGTCTAAATGTGCAGTCGAATGAGCGGTTGCATTGACCAGTGTTCCAATAGAAGTCGCAAATGTTTCTCGGTGCAGTGTTACCGCTCCTTCCAATTCTATGTGTGGTAGGTGTAGATGAAGACGATGCGGCCTGCTGAGGTGACCGGAATGGGGTTCCCGTATCGTACGTTGGCCGCAAATCATGCGAAAATTTGCAATTCTTATATTTACACCCCTCCTTGGATCTGAAGAGGCGACAATGACCTTTGGGCGCAGGAGTGGCCATTTCTAGGTGAGCGAGGTCACGGAATGAGACGGGATGAACGATAGGCTGTACTTATATATGTCATCTCCACGTGGCCTCGATCCCGTCAATTGAAAGCACTTCCCGCGGAAGTTCTAAAAGGAAAAATTCGGAACATCGAAGTCGAGCTACAAGACACCGGCTAACACCAGTAACTCTGAGATAGGTCCGTCCACTGGTCTCCAGTTAAGGTCTGGAGGTTTTCGAGGGGAACTTGGGTGATGGGATTTACCATAGGAGTGGTGACCAATTCGCCAAGCATCTGGGTCGAAGCTCAAGGAGGTGTTAGAGCACGAGGACGGGTCACTAGTGCCACGAGGTCTGTCGAGTTGGTTGAAGTGTGGATGCAGGGCGATAAGAGATCATGTACACTGGTTTGCATAGCAGACTGCACTTTGTGATTTCAAGTTACTTTTTGACAGCGTGTGACCTCAGATTGGCAGGCACACAATCTTCATTGTCAATGGCCCCTCACATCAGTCAGGATATGCGGCAAAGGATGTTGGTATGGAATGAGGAAGGGCGATCATCTAAGACATTCAACTTGTCGATGAAGTCTTCGCGTCACGGTGTACAAAACATGAATTGCAGTCAATTTACATAAAAAAGAAACACAAACAAACTTTTTTTTTGAAATCGCAAAGTGCAGTTGGTTATGCGAACGATTGTAAGCCAATTCCATGGTTTTAGACCCCCCTTCTACCCGAAAGTACGCGTCCCTTTCTTTTGAGCTCGTGGTATCTTTAGGCATTAGATTGGCGAAGAGACTTGTAGGCATCGTTGTGCCTGTTGTCTGGATATTCACTCACTTTTCTGTCGTAGCCTGGCAGCTTCCTCCCTCAACTGTGAGTGCAGACAACAGCAGATACAACCGCATTGTACGACAAGCCTTCCGATTTTGTCACAGCTTATTACACTCAGACTTCATTCCGCGCCCACATTTATGAAAAACCGGTGACGACGTCACGAAGGATGAACTGTTGACCATGTATAAGGAGATGCAGACGATGCTTCGATTGCAGGCGCTCTTTACAAGGCTAAGCTTATCCATGGTTTCTGCCATCTTGCTATGGGTCAAGTACCCCCCTAATGAAGCACGCTGACTGGGATCCTTTTCCCAGTAAGCCGTATCTGTCGGTCTTAAACATCCCATTGAAAAGGATGATCGTGTCATTACCGCATATCGTTGCCATCCCATTGCCGTCACGCGTGGGGATACCATTAAAGGCGTTCTTGGTGAACTCCTCGGTCGCCAATCCGGCATGTCCGCGCTCATCAATTTGCACGAAGGGTCGCCTATGGGAGGTCTTTGTGCTCGAGCATACCGTGACTCTCCTTCAACCCCAGTGAAAACCGGCTCTTGGGTATACCGGGGTGTTCTGAGTAATTCCATACCAATCCGAACCTGGCTGACTTGCCGATTTTGATTTTGTTAGGATCTGTACTAGTCCGAACCTCTCTGTACATGCCAACTTTGAAGAATACGACCTGTAATCAAATGCCGTGAATTCAACTTGAATTATTCTCTCTCTAAGTTCCTTCCCAAGTTCCTGTTTCGCGGTTTCGCTGGGGCTTACATAATGATCTCAACATTGCCTCACGCGGCGACTCTCACAACATTCTCTTCCTCTTACCGCCATCTTCCCCTGCCTTGATCCCGCCCGTCCCCTTCCCCAGTCGTCTGATTAGCCCCAGGCAGCTTAGTGAACATACAGTTATTCACCTCGCTTTGTCACTCCCATGTAGGCGACTCGATTAATCCGAATTGATATGATTTGAGGCCGTCAGGTGAGTATATGCACATTTTCTCATGTACTTTGTCTCATGACACCCTCCACTCAGCTTTCTTCTCAATTCAGCGGTCATTGATGCGTCCTGGGTATGACTCCTTGTTCTCACATTATACAAGCTAATATCACCCGTCTTCCTCCAAGTAGCCCCACAGTGTAGCCACAAAACGACGGGATAATAACAAAGACGAGAAGGCCGGCCACCTGTAACGCGAGGGAGGGGGTGTTTACCTACCGCCATTCCTTATATCACAGCTGCCACATTGCGTACCCACAGTGCAAGCCTGCAGAGTCTCCACATGTACAACTACTACCCATCCCCGAGAGTTTGTGATGGGATATGTCTGGACAGGTACGAAGGTAAGTTCCTTTATGGAAGGTCGGCAATAATCGATTGACCTCAGGGTCCCCTTGGTTGATAGATCATAGGTGTGTACAATGGTATAGCCGACGTCGTGTGCTGTGACTTTACAGGGGTAGTGAGGTGACGTGGAGGTCCAGAAAGGTACAGAAAGCGTCGGATATCTATGTAGTGGGTAGATTTCAGAATTATACAGAATGCTTCAGAGGGAACCAGAGAACAAAGGATTTATGAAATTAATAAACCAGATTATCACAGATCCCTTCTGAAATAGCGGCAAAAACAGTGTAACCTACCGAGCTTTCTGAAAGCTCGGATTTTGTCAGAATAGACCGGTTTACTCCGGAGCCGGTTTTCACTGGGGGTGATGCATTGATGACCCAGAACCACGACTCATTGCCGGATGCATCGTGCGCGAACAATCTGGTCTGCCGCCATTGGGACAGACAGGTCATCCCAGGAATCATCATGGTTGGGACTGTCCCAATCGTTACAGCTACCCTCATGGATGCGCTAGCCACATTGACCTACCCATCGGAGTCAACCATCGTCTTAAAGTGTGTTCCACCAATTCCAAATCCTGTTAACTACATTATTCGAGGAATACGGCCGTTGGAGAACCGTCGCATTGTCCTTCAGTGCTTGGAAGCATTCAATGCGTTGTGAGCCATCTACATCATCGTGGCAGCGACACAGAATTGAATCTCATGCCCTGGCAGAATGTCAGAATAGATCCTCGCAGTTGTCTTCCAGTACACTGAAGTGTAATAGTATATAGACGTCGTTTTAAATAAAGAAGCATATCCGAGTCTTGGGGGGATTATTGAGAGTGATGGGTCACAGGCCCGGGAGTTTGTGACTCAAATTTGACATCAGTAAATTGTGGAGATCGCGACCAGGTCATATAAAGTAGGTAAAATTGATATAACTTGCTGTCGTCTGTATAACCCCAAATAATTATGATAACATCCATTATATGAACCTTACGCCTCTATGCTCCTCAATATCATTGCAGCCAGATTGCTGTAGCCCTTATACATTCTGCTTATTATCAAACACCCTGTTACATGTCTGACAATTTCGATGTCTAACTGACCGAGGTTCATAGATGGGTTAGAACACTTTTACGAGGTTTTCGTTGTCTACCTGACTGACTGCCATTCACCAATCTTATATGAGGCTGACAATTTCAATGTCTAACTGACCAAGGTTCATAGATGGGTTAGAACACTTTTACGAGGTTTTCGTTGTCTACCTGACTGACTGCCATTCACCAATCTTATATGAGGCTGACAATTTCAATGTCTAACTGACCAATGTTCATAGATGGGTTAGAACCCGTTTACAAGGTTCTCATTATCTCATAAGGCTACTACCAGCCTTATATGAAGCTGTGGTTATATATCCAGAATATTGAGCGCTGTCAGCCACTCTCGAGGTTTTACAACATGGAGATTTCATTGCAGTATGCCAGGCATCAGCACTGCGGCTTTCAATATTGATGAATACCGTTGAATACGTTGTAACAATGATTTATAAATAATTCTAAAAATTCAGAGATCTCGACAAATAGTATATTCGACAGGGGACGAGAGCCATTAGACACCTGATCGAGCGCGACGTTGTTCCCGAAGCCGCTTTCGAGATTTCTGAGACCTGGCCACTGTGGTACAGTGATCAGGAAATACCTGCCTACAAACAAGAGGCATTATAATGGGTATACGAATTCGAAGTCAGCACAAGACGCACCTGTTCCACCAACTCAAAAGCAAATCGGATTCGGATTCGAAGAAATCAATGATGAAGTTATAGAACGACCGGAAGCTAAAGTGGTTGAATGTGTCAACCCACTGCGAAGCATTGTGTAGGTTGAAAACGAGCTATAAACACATATATTACCAGATGTAACACAGTTGAAATGATTGAAGACAATACCAGTGTTGCCGCATATGCAATTGCCCTCGGAGTAACTTTGCCTTCCATGTGGAGGAGACTTGCCACAGTACTCTTTGTCGCCTTCTTTTGTGAAGCCGTCTTCTGCATCTTCCGAGTTGGTCCATCCTCGGATTCTTGTTCTTCGAACGCCTCAGAAGATGATGGAGAGGTGAAGATAGCACAAAACGTCTGGGAATAGTCAGCAAATCGATTTCAAAGCCTCAAAACGGAACCAAAACCTTAAGAAGAAGGCTGCTTCGAAGAAAGTGTTTTTCAACATCATGTGGATTTCCGGTCCCCTTTGGATAAAGACATGTAAGAAAGTAGTCTTCTGATATGTCAATTTCACCGTTGCGGATCCTTGCACGGACGCTGCACAAGAGTCGTCAACCAGTGAGAAAATGAGATAGCCCAATCGTGATCACATACTCAAGGTCATCCCACGAATATTCAATGGGGCATAAAAGGCGGCCGGTGAAATCATTCTGGAAACCACGATGGTCGCGATTCTTCGGATTGAGCGGCACAGGTGGTGAGCAGGTCTGATTGATCCAGATAGTAACCTCCTCCTTCACGCGCCTAATGTCATCACTCCGTCCGTCATTGGCACCCTTCTGAAGCTGTACAGTACAAATAGTACTATTGGTAAAAAGTTGAAGGTATAAAGAGAATGAGAAACCCTACCTGCGTAATAAACTGATTGAACATACTTGAATCAACTGCGGGATCTTCTAAGATCTCCTTGAGTCGAGGTACAAGACGTAGAAGCAGTAGATAGGAATTATAAGTACGCTCAGACCTATTCAACACTTTATCAGCATAAAAGTAAGGCAGTTCAATGAACAGGCGTACGCTTCTTGCTCTTCAATTTCCACATCAGCCGTTGGCACAATGGGTTCATGGCCATCTGCTTCAGCTTGAATGCGCCTGTCTGCTTCGCTGATGATTCCATCAACAGACTCAAAAAGTGATACAAGTCGTCTAATTCCACGTCCCATTGTGACGGTGGTACTGTAAAAGCCTCTGGGTCCAAATAGCATGGTAGTTGGGTAAAACTTACGGAATTCTCTTTGGACGCCCACATTGGGCCTCGTTAAGTTCCTGTCGCGTAACGGCAAGTGTCCGCTTGAGACGCAAGACCTCGGCTGCAGATAAATCAGACGGTGGAGAAGTAGAACGTGACATAGTAGGGCATTGGCAACCTTGAACCTATAAATTCAAGCTGTTATTAAATAAAAGACGACCAAACAAGTTAATCGACGTTATCAATTCATTTACTAATTCGGCATTCCGCAGTTATCGACAAATTATCGAGGTGTCGACAAATTATCGAGGCGTCGACAAATTATCGAGGTGTTGACAAATTATTGAGGTGTCGACAAATTATCGACAAGTTATTGACAAATTATCGACAGGTTTCTCGATTTACCACTATGTGACTTGGAGCTCTGTGCTTCAGACGACATGCATTCCAATTGTTCAAGTTTGTCTTGTCAGGACACTCTACCCGACGAAAATCCTTCGTGGTCGTATTCACAAGTCCCTGGCCCTGGACAGCCAGCTCCGATACCACTTCGTAACGAACCCATGCTATACATTCCCCAGGCTAATAACACCGTGGATCGTGATTCGAACATGCATGCCATTGCCCAGGGTTTGAAGAATCTGCGCACTGTGAAGGTTCATTTCCCAAGTCCACCTGCAAACTCCGTAAGTATGAATGGAACCGTCACGCACGCTTTCAACATAACCAATCCAGACAACTCATTGGGCAAGGTATGTATCATCAATGTAATTTTCATATGCTGACCCTGTTCTTCCAAATCAAAGGACTTCGTTTGGCCAAAGTTGCCTTCTGGCTCGGATGATGAAACCCTCCCCTTGTCGGCAATGGCTGCGTTGACTATCCATACTTCACCACAAACTTCTGGTATCTATTTCAATTATTCAGGCAATATTCAGGCTCGAAAGAATTCATGATATATTTTAGGTGCCGTCGCCACCTCTAGTCCGACTCGCATCGCCCCGCCTTGGTGAGGTCTCCAGAAAATGTATGTTGCATACTATTTTGGAAATTCTTTTTGGTATCTGATCTGTTATCGATAGATCTCAGATGCACGAATCAATGAAATACTTGAGAGAGGAAATTCAGCTGACTCTGGAGACTGGCTCGGATTAGCACAAATCTTCTTACGTAATATTACAACAAATTTTACAAAAGCCCTTTCCGGGTTTCCAGGAGAGCCAAGTCACTGCCCCAAACCCAAGCGAAGTTCTGACAGTTGTTGCTTTAACAATCTCTACGAGGTCATGCTACCATATCCGCCTTGCAGTTCCACCCCATCTGACCTCTCAGAACGAACTGTGAATGCAACCAAGGGTATTTCATTGTCAATGAGTCCTGATGATTCTCTCATAATGCTCATTTTTTTTTGCTACAGCACGCTGCCCAAAACTCTACCCCGGGTCTCCAGGTCTACGAGTTCCCAAACCCAATGCCACTCATTTCTCCATCCCCAAACCTGCGGGTGGGTCGTCCTCACCTATACCCCGCATAGATTCGGTGCCATTGCCTGGGCGGTCCATTCCTTTTGCTCAACTTAACGATTCCCTCAGAAAAGAATTAGCTGGAAACACCCTCAACTCGCATAGCAACCTCCTCAAACTGTTATTGCCACGTGAAAGACTACCCTTTCCTGTTGACGAAGATCTTCTAAGGAGGCTATCAGCTCCCGTCGGTACACGTCCACCCATTTGGAATGAGCTAGAAAGCAGCTTCTGCCAACCGCCGAAGGGTTTTGGAGAGGCCGCCGTTTGCGAATGGCTGAACAACCTTGGTACTACTATGGGATTGGTCTTCGGTCGCCAGTGTGAACGGCTGTGGTGGAGTGGTAACTGTGGAGAGCCCCTTGTGGATCCCTCTGTTCATCGCAAACCGGATGTCATTCTCCTTGATCGCAGTTACCATGACCGAGTTTCGCAAAGGGTTTCGTCTGGCCCTGAATGGGCATTTGTCAAAGCTCTTGCAATGATACACCAATGGCCAAACACAAGATTGGCGGATTCGGTCAAGTCGTATCTGACGTTTCGCTGCCAGCCGCATCGCCGTTTCACCATTTCCCTTTCTTTTATCGATACCGGGACAGGCCAATTCTCAATCACAGTCACTGACCGTGTTGGTCAAGTCCGTATCGTTCCGATAGACCTGATGGAGCCCTCGATAGGCAATGGGCTCTTCCTCTTGCGGATTTTGGCATTTCTGATGTTCGGACGTCCTGAAGACATTGGGCTCGATCCTCATTTTGAAATCGACCCGAATGGCCAAGTCGTTGCAATCGAATGCGAAAACCGACGTTTTGAAGTTCTCGAACGCATTCATGCTTTGCCTTCACAATTTGGACGAGGAACCCAAGTCTGGATTGTGACCCATGATGGCATAAAGTACATCATGAAGGATTCCTGGGTTCGAGAGGACGGTCTCCACAATGAGGTCGCACACCTACGCAGAATGGCATCACATGAGGAGCTCAAAGGCCGTGTTCCAACCTTGATTTGCGGTGGCGATGTTGTTATCAATGGTGTCAACGATTCAACATGCCGCTATCGAAGTGGGCATTGCTGTCATCGTGTCCATCGTCGTATTGTTACTTCCCCCATTGGAGAATCAATCATCTCTTTCAAATCCAAGAAGGAGTTTATCCGAGTTATGATAAGCATTATTGAAAGTAAGTTAACCAGTTCC
>Ga0307507_10007105_pt1 | contig 16572 bp, 11 predicted proteins | sample 7_EM_MG_FD_207223 | JGI IMG/M metagenome (GOLD analysis project Ga0307507, IMG submission 207223) | Populus trichocarpa ectomycorrhiza microbial communities from riparian zone in the Pacific Northwest, United States - 7_EM | ecosystem: Host-associated > Plants > Roots > Unclassified | place...
GCCTAAAAGATCGATTCTACCACAGTGGCACACCAAACACAACCGGGGCGCCATCACGGACGCTCACTCGGCCTCGTCGGGTCACGGACTAAGTAGATGCTGCTTGATCCCCTGTCACGGGTCGCTTCGCTTCGCGCCTACCGCCTCACTGCGCTTGCTTAGGCTTCGCAATGAAATTCGCTATTGGAGGTCTGTCCTAGGATCTCTCAACTTCGAGCTAGTGGATTAAGGCTTGATAGTGGAAATGTGGGTAAATTTAGCTGTCGCAGAAAAAGTGGGAGTAAACGGAGGAGGGAGAGAGAACTGATTGCTCATTTTCCGTACAGCAGCATCGCCAGGCATTTTTCCGCCGCCACAAAGATTACCCATATGATACCAACGATAACTCCTCCATAATAGGATAAAATAAGGAGAGGGAAAAAAACAAAAGAGGTTCCTAAGCGGAAATGAATACGTTCGTAGGGTACCGTATTATACTTGCATTGAGGTATCTTCACGAAACATCACTCTGGCTGACAGAGTGCCGAGCCTCATTACTACTGGCTCGGAGATGGAAGATATCCAGGGACGGACTTGCCCAATTTCGTTAGGCTCACGGTATTCAAGGCCGGTGCCGGGGACTACCGAACACACTAATATCATAACCTCAATTCTACTGTCTAGTCGAGTATATACGATTCATGCAAACACGCGAGGTCCCCTTTGCAAATTATATCCCTGACTAGTACTTCTCTCTTCCCGCTGTCCCAAGATTGCCATTGCCACCATCGCAGACATAACCAATCCCACTACGCTCAAAAAACCCCCCGATCCAGCGGGACACCCCCACCATTTGTAATATACCCTTCTCCCACTTATTCCCACCAAGCTATACCTCAAGGCACTGGTACACCAGCAATCCCATTCACTAACCACCTTCCGATAATGTACGCTACTGCACTCAACGACTCCAATCTCTAGGTCCCCTCCCCCAGTTCCACATTTCAACTAACCAGCCTAAATCTAAAACACCCCCCGCCGATCCCTCGCCGATCAACCAATTGTAACGAAAAACGACCAAGACACTTTCGAAACAAAACATGAGCAATTGCGGCATCACGGGACTACATACTATAATATCACCGGTTGGTGGGACTTCATATTTTGTTATATGTCTTTATATTACCGTACTCTTGGACTTTTCCCAGGTTGCTAAGATATTAATATAAAAAGGGAAAAGCGACGGGGAACTAAAGGATATTGAAACGGAGGGTGGCAGAAGAGGTGCAATATTTTTGTATGATATAGAACACGGATAGTTTTCCCTGGGTGGAAAAGATTTGTTCTACTGTATCGCGAAGGCGGACATGAGGATGGAGGAAGGTCTAAGGCAGTGCACTGGGCCAACTTGAGGAGGAAACAAAACCTAAGTAGTTAGTTGGCAGCTGGTTTCTTTGTTGGTTGGTTGTTGAATATTTGATTCACAGACTGTCGTAAGAGTTTTCTGGGGTGAAGAGGGCTGTAGTTCCTTGGGTTTTTTTTAGGCATGATTAGCAGAGGGCCAATATGATTCAAAAGGATTTGATGGGGGTTGCAGTTTGAGAGTTGGGATTGGGAGTGCCATCAGCTGTGGATCGTGAGTAACATGATCTTGGGATCTTGGGAGGTTTCGTAAAATAGGATATGGTATTTCGCATTTCGGCCACGCTTCGGGGTGTTTATAGTAGCTATTCGAGTGAGGGTCTGTGCCTTCGTGTACCTGGTGGCACCAAATTCACTGCTCCAATAGTGGGACACCCGCAGTATCATTGGCTTAGGTGCCTGACCATCTAAACTCATAAACTGAAGTTCTGCAATCATTTAATTCAAAGAATGCTAGCAATATCAACCCTCCAACCCTGCGATTTCGGGCTTTTGGCCGTATGCCACGTACCTATCTCGTCAAGTAAGTGAATATGCACTAGGAAAGAGAAGTGGGTGAAGCAAACATCTTGAAGTAAAAGTGGTTTCTCCTCTCCGAGAGCTCAGTCCTCACCTGCGCGAGGATGACCTGGGTTTCCATCAGACTCCACTAGACCCTAATCAGTACCAACATCGCAAAAACAATCAGGACGGAGACAAACGCCAAGAACGCGAGTGAAAAGCGCAATAGTAAACCCCTCAATTGCTTCCAACATATTCAGCAGATTGTACTTCCCGATATCCTTCATGTGGGGGTCTCTCGGCCAAGGCCCGCTAGGGACTTTATACTCCTTCTGGGTGACATTTATGAAGCCAGCATCTTCCATCCACCCACCAACTTTCCCTGCAACATCAAATGGCTTTCCGATCCTCTCTGCAGCCTCACGGCCAAATTGGCACCATTTGTAAACCGGGTTATCTTTAGGAATTAGCTGTCCCTCACCCCTAGGACCATCGTCATGGTAATATGCAACAGTAGTCTCAACAGATTCGAACCATCCCCCCGGCTTAATGCGGGAATAGGCTTCACGAAGAAGGATCGGCCAGGATCCTACGGAGCCGTAAATCCCGCGGGCGTGGACGAAGTCGAATGAATTGCGGGGGTGTGCCCAGGGTTTCGTGAAATCGTCTACTTCGAATTGGCAATTTGCAGGAACCCTTTAAAAAATCAAAGAGAATCACAGGGAGTTAGCTAGTGGTAGAAAGAAACACGGGGGTCATTTTAGGTTATTCGGGGGAGCCACCAGTTCGGCTGAATGGGAGATAAATCATTTCCGATTACTTGCGCGCTAGGATAAGTGTCTGCCATATCAATCGCCCAGATCCCAGTTCCGGTCCCGAGATCTAGAATTTTCTGAGGATGGTCTCCTATTGGTGCGAGGTGGAGATCTCCGTCCAGAACGAGGGAATAAACATGGTGGCTGGTGAGCATCAGTTTGGCTGTTGCTTTCTGGGAACTAAGAGGTTGAAAGGAAGGGCAAACAAGATATCTAATTGTTCATTTTGTTTCCCGTCGTTGGGGGCCCAGTAATGACCTTCACTATACGCATGGTATCTAAAATATAGGTTAGGCCCCAGTCCGGTCAGGTAGAAGGAAGCAAACCTACCGGCGGCCATTCTCGTATATATATGCTCTCACCTCGGATGCAAGGGAAGTGGTGTCGCTCGGCCTGTCAAACAAAGTAAGTCTCCAAGCAAGCAAACACAGAAACAAAATGACGGGACACTCACGCTCCAGATCCATAAGCCGACTCATTATCGCCGCTGGACCCTGAATCCTCAGCCTCGATGATTTGCGGTGTGTCGGGTTCAGCGTCGGCCATTTTTTTCTGAAGTTGGTGATTAGGCAAGAAGAGTTGTGGGGAGGAAAGAACGGGGGTGAGAGGAAAGGGTGTGGTAGTTATTTCTTCCTTTTAACATCTGCATGGGTAATATTACCGATAGTAATTCACAAGGAATATTTTCATGGGGGTATGCAGTGTTCAGAAAAGCAGGCCCCAATTGTACTCGTACAGTAATCATTCAAGGGTGGTTACCCACTGTCAGTATGCGTGTATCATATCGAATTTCAAAGGGGCGGGAATTCATCTATTATCGTACTTTTCCCCACATCATGGACCTTCCAATCCCTCAAGTCCGTACATACCGTATTGCCTTGATATCCTCGTTGGTATTCCCGTAATTCTAGATGTTTTTAGACTAAGGAAGCTCATCCCATCCCGTTGATCATCATCCCGTTCCTTCCCATCCCCACGATCCAAAACGCTGCAACCTTACCGCTGTGGGGGGTCCGCATGTGAAACAACTGATCACAATGACTATCATAGGAGATAAAAAATGCAGACCTTCCCAAAATTACCCAGGCTCAGTACCACCATGCGCAGATGAAGAAAACAAATCGGGGGGATTTTGGAGGGGAAACTGTCCTCCTGTTCCAATCACTCAAGGAGAGCCTGGAGAGCACAGTACTCGAGTACAAGTACAAGTACGATCTCCAACAGCATATCCGGTCACCCTTTGGCCAGTTCCGATTTATCATTGATAACGGAGAAACCCGATTGAGCCGAAACAAGGATTTTGGCGCAACCCACACGTGTAAGTGGGTGCGTCTATGGAAATTGTGATCTCCTTTCCGATCCTTCCAGAGCAGACAAACTCGGCGAGCCAATTTTTGACACCTGCAGTACTAGGGTATGGACGTGGGTGATCGGACAGCCAGGGGTTGGGGAGGTCTCTGCGGATGCTTGAGCGCCGATAAGACACTCTTATAGCAGCGTGGAATTGATCTTAGGAAAGCAAAGAACTCATCTTTATGGCACGGAAATAACACGCTGCTATAACCGTGTCTCCTCTGCGCACAAGCATCTCCCTAATCCCTGGCTGTCCGATCACCCACGCCCATACCCGAGTACGGTACCTGCTCAAGTATGGCGGTCATCTAGGGGGTTTGGTTGGGTTTCTCGGGACAACACCGCCTGAGCATGTCAGTTTTTTCGGTAATCTGTCCGTGCGATTATAAGTGGGGTGCTGGTGTATTATTGCCAAAATATTTATTTATTATAGAATATCAATTACTTGTATCAGGTCGCAATCCTTTGGAACTCCATCGGCAGTCCTATTGCCCCGCGGCTTGCAGAACCCAAACGCCAGACGACCAGAACGTACTTGCATCCCCCGAGAATTACCTCTTTACTTGTACCCCCAATATCAATAAGACTTCCCATCCCAGGGCACAAGGCTATCCGAGGGACGGATTCTTGGGCGACGGTTTTTCTCTGACGACAGAGTGAGGTTTACAAAACTAGTACGAGATCTACACTTAGCTGTCCGCTACAGTATCAGAACTTGCTCCTTCGCGCCAATCAACCTGCAACCCCACGCATCCCATGCACGTCGACCGTTCTGCTCAGCGCGGGGGAAAGTCGCTAACTACGTGCGACACTACATCGACAAACACGGATCTGTTCGGGAATATCTTGTAATTTCAGGCCAATCAAGACCTTTGCTTCTTCCAAACATTCCAAGCTCACACAAACCTCTCTAGTCTCATGATGTTGACAAACAGGGCTAGCGCCGTCGCAGAAAGGAAGCAAGCAATGAAGCAGGAAACGAACAAACCATCTTAGGTCACTATCGGGATTTTGCACTGGCTGCACGCACTCCGCGGGAGCGAATTATAAACCAAGTGCAAGATGGAAAAAGAGCGAGGTTTTGCAGGTGTTGCCGAACGCACTTCAATTTCTTGGCAAGCATGATTATTCTCCATCATAGCGAGAGATTGTTTGGTGTATTTTTTATTTTTTATTTTTTTAAACACTTTTTCCATTTCGAGTTTTTGACTATCTAAAGTACTTGAGTACATTGTTTGGTGTATTTGAGTGAGGTTTCGGTTATGACATTGAAATCCTCCAATCATATCATTTGTTTACCCCCCAAATTCAAGGTCAAGTGCGTGCAGAGCGCTGCACTCCAGGAGTGCGTGCGAGCCCCCGCACTTCCTGTCTGCACTCCAGTAACCCTTACCCACGTTGTTACTGTGGCAACTGGAGTGCGTTCGGCGGTGCAAAATCTCGATATTCCATATTCCGCGATCGTATCTTAAGGAGTTCCGAGTAATACTACCGCTGGTAACAAGCAAGCAACAAAGAGGCAAACAAAGCATCACACGCACCTCGATTCCCGAGGGCTAGCCAAGTTACGGTAATTTACTGCTTGGGTTAGCTCAACCAATAACCGATATCATACCAAGAACCCGACTGATGTCTGAAAAAAGAAAGGGACTCCGTGATACGGTGCAAAGTGCCTAAAGGTGGACCCTCCGGTGAAACGGGAATTCCGTGGCAACCGATCGGGTTTGAGCCAATAATTGCGAAAACAGCATGAGTAAAGCTCAATGATGCACCTCCGGGCAACAAGCAGCATAGTGGTTCAAGTAGAAATCATTAGAATTATCTTATTTATGTACTTTAAGCAAAAAAAGAATTTCTTGTGCTCATAATTTCTACTTTTCCTAGTATCACAATGGCTTAGTCATCCATGCTCCACAGTACTTTTCAGTCTGCCCTTAGGTAGATTCTATCACATGTTTCACTCTCACCAAAATTTTCACTTTTTAAACTTGAACTACTTTTTCATACAAGACATAATGAAAAAGGAAAAACCTAAGAATTCTTCTCCTTCTGAATCTCTTTCTTTCCTAGGTTTTTTTTTTTTCGAAAAATTCCCTGTTTTGGTTGACTAGTTCAAGATTGCGTTTGCCTGTTTTGAGGGTCCACTTTGACTCACTTTGCACTATATATTACAGCGCCTCCTCTCCGACAGGGAGACCTTCTAACATCGCCGCCGCAGCACGATCTTGCGCGTCCCTCCTCCAGCCATCCATCCATTGAGCCCAAGTGAGCCACCAGAACCACACCTGCAGTACAGTGCCGACCCACATCCATGCCAAAACGTTTACTCGAGTATAGGCGCTAGCTGAGTTACTGACAACCGGCATGTTACTGCCGACTCCTTTTTTGTTAAATACTTCAATATGCCAGGGCCTTCACCGCAGTCGTGACGAAACTGGGCGGGCAACGAGGAGTTTTGTAACCCTAACCCTGACGATTCCTGTTTTTTTACCCCCCACCCCTGTTCGTCGCCCGCCTAGTTTCGTCGCGACTACAGTGAAGACTGTAGCGCATTGTGTTTATATTCAACCGCTATGTTATCATATACTCGTCCCAGGCAAGAAGTATTCGAAAACAGGGATTAAAAAAAATATATAGTTAAACCCCTGCGATTATCTGAGCGCCCATGCAAACCCAAAACTCGTATTTTCGAATATTTCTTGCCTGGGACGAGTACTCGTACACTATGGGTGAGAAAAAAGAGAGAAAAAGCACTTCATAAGCGAACAACGGCCCAGTATCATCTATACGACCTTCCTGATGGGCTACCGGTACTCGGGGCACCGGGTGCGGCGGATTTAGCGGCTCAAGGGGCATCACCCTGAGCAGTTTGCGAATGTGACCGATCGAAGGTTGAGGGTATTGGAAAGTGGTAGCTAACTTATGAGATTGGTCGCCGTTGTGGCTGGGGCGTTTATCTGCGGTTGGTTCCAGTACCCTACCGTTTTCGACGAGCGACGCGGTCGAGCATACTGTAACCGTCCCGCTTTAGGAGGGATTGACGCCCACGTTCGTGGTTGATTTTTGGGTGCAATCCCGTACTTCGATCATGTTCTGAGGGTGGGGCTTATTATGTGGGCTAGACTAACTTTCACATATCAGCAGCGCCATAGTAAACACTGGGTGGAGCCGTAATTAGTATTGCAAGCCTATTAGCTAACCGAATTTTAGTTCTCAAGTTATAAGGACGGCCAACCGGCTCCACACGGAACGCAGTATCGCTAGCTCTAATATCAGACATAACTATCGTTGTTAAGATTAGAGGGTGAAGGATATGAGGCGACAGGAAGCAGACATGGAGAATTCCAACGCCAGCTTCAGGAGACGATCACTAATAAGATAAGCAGCAAAAGGCGGAAATTTTTAACTCTAAATCCAACAACCCCTCTTCTCTAGCTAAAGGCTCTATTTTAAAGGAAAGTAAACATCAAGCCACTTTGTCTCCTCTAAAACCACTTTCACCCAAGCCCACTTGCCCTCGTATAATCACTAGTGTTGTCGACGGTTAGGGAACCGTGCAAGTAAACCCCGTGGTGGTTCTGTGCTATGGCAGGGCTGGATTCCGGGACGCATAGTACAGTACATACTTGGCTGACGGGAATTAAGATGGATTAATCCCTCTTTGTTCTTTCTTCAGTTCTATGTTAGATGTTAGCCTAGTGAAGTGTAGGGCAGTGATCTAGAATTAACTTAGCGAGTGTAATAAATCCTTCTAAAAAGAAGAGCACTTTTGTCACTTCTTCTATTGTTTAGTTTTCCCTGGAGTCCAGCACGAGCTAGGCATTTGAGGATGACCAGCAAAAAGAAGTATTACCTTTTTCACATATAATCACTCGCTTGTTTCAAGGGAAGGAGAGCGTTGGAAAAAAAAAGTCTGTGCTCTGTGGCTCCCCTGACGATCCGGAATGACACTTCTCGGCACCAGGCTAGTGTCCGGATCCGTGACACATGGTTAGACATCGACCACAGATCATTACTCGGGGGTGTACGTGGGTGATCGGACAGACAGGGGTCATAAAATGTATGTATCAGCATACATTTTATGACCCCTGTCTGTCTGATCACCCACGTACACCCCGGAGTAGTGCCAACAATTCAGTTACCCGCCCTTACAGAACCTCTAAGTTATCGAAATGCAGCGCTATGGACAACTATGTTCAGTTTCCTAAGTTCGTCCCTTCACTTTCCCTCTTTCCCGTTGCTTCATTCCCGTCTCTCCCCCCTCCCTCCTACTTTACTTATCACAAAATGTCTTCTACACTGGTCCTGGTCAACACCGCTCCCAGGTCTGCACTTTTTGCACTCCCGAAAGAAGGTGGGCTCACCTAGGGAGCTAGATCCCGTAGCTTTTGAGTGATGATTCTTGAAGCGTTGCCTCTATACTTGTAGACACCGGTGGTCTCAGACACACTCCATCTTCGTTCATTACTAAGTTAGTTGTCACAGTGGCGGAAAACTAAATGTGGCTAAAAACATCGTGGGTGTACTTAGCCAACCACCACCCACTCCATCTAATACCCCCAAGGTCATCCAGTCTAGGGTAAGGACTAGCCTAGTTAGATGGCAGTTAACTAATAAATCAATCCTCCTAGTACCTTGTACAAGTACTTGTACTAACTTATACAACATATAATGTACTCGTACGCAAGGGTCTAGAAATAAAAAATCAGTGTACCGGCAATAATGCCAAGAAGGAAGCCCCCATTGCCTTTTACTGTACGAAGTAAACTACATTCCTACTTTAGCCATAGCGTGTTAACCCATGAATAAGAAACAAATTTCTTCCATTGGCAACATTTTGAAGTTTGTTCCCTCGGCCACTAAGGCATTCAGTCCAACCTTAAATGTTGAAAACTAAGGGGGTGTTTGGCTGCGTGATTATGATCTGAAATCGTGATTTAAGATCACGTCTTGGCAACTTTAACTCCAGTTAACACTACTGTTAATCTGGGATATTCTCAAATCACGATTTCAGACATAATCACGCAGCCAAACACCCCCTAACTTATTGCAGCAAGCGTGATAGGCAAAACTTCGTAGGCGTAGCGCTCAGAATACCGCGAAATCAGTAACGGTGCCGGGATTCCTGTTCCAATTATGTAAACGGCAAGCGTTCCTAAATCCCACACCCCACCTACGGCGTGCCGAACAGCTCAACGTCACTTTGCAGCTCAACGTCACATTCAATTGGTGTGAATTTATAAATTAAGAACATTCCCCGATACTTTAAACCTCCTTCCCATTTCCTCACGCATTGTTTTAAGTCTTTAAAAACAGTCTTCCCCTTTTTTCCGCTCTTTACTGCCGCCGTTTCATGTGGTGGAACTTTTGTTTGTTACAGTAGAAAGTGACGTTAAGTTGTTGCTAAGTGACGTTGGGCTTTTTTTTTTATCATTTTTTATCATTTTTTATCATCTTTTTCTATTTCACGCTTTCTATGGTCTTACCGCCTTGTCTGCGCCTACATAATACATGCCTACAGTCTCTAAACCAGACCTTGCTTGCATATAAAAAATAAAAACACTATAACTTATCAACCGCAACCGCATACGCACCAACTAACACCAAAACACACATACTCCTTTCACCTCCTACCCCCTCATACAGTCCTCTCCAAGCCCACCAACCTTTCCATGATATCCTGTCTTAACTGTCCCGCCCCTTGCCCCATTACCTTTATTCCCTCCGCAACCATATCCGCCACTCTCAATTCCAGAGTAGCTAACCTATCGCCCTATCCCAAGGGACCTTGAGCTTTTAGGCACGCCGTAGGCGGGCTGTGAGATTTGGAAACGCTAGCAGTTTACATAATCGGAACAGGAACCTTGGCACGGTTAGGGCTGCGCACAATCACGACAGAGGCGAGAGAGAGAATACGTATAGTAGTCTGCGTACTCGGGTAGATTTCCTCCCGGTTCCTTAAATACCGTATTTTTTCGCAAATAACGAACCGGGCCGGGTCGGTATGCCATTAGAGCTGATATTTGAGTGGTTGATTTCAACGACCTGATGCAACTATCTCTACACTAGTGCAAATTGATTGGGTTCTCCAGGGGCCAAGCACCACTCATATCTCATAGTTCTCATGCACGCCGAGCCCGGCCCGTTGGTTATTTGCGAAAAAAAATACGGTAGGCCAGTTTTCAATATATAATCGGACGGAATGTCTCAGGGCCTAGAAGATAATATTAATAGCCCGACAACTTGCCTGTAGGAATGGAGTGTCATAGTTATAATACCTACATAATTTTAGTTCATATAACCTTACCCCAATACATCAATTCAATTTCATAAGTGGAGTCGGGGACATCAATAAATTCAACAGGTTTGATACTATCCCAGTGCAATAAAACCTTCATAAACATGCTGTCTATCGTGAAAGTGGCATAATGAGCGGGAGTGTCACTTGTAGCGCTTGAAGCGATAATTATGTCACGTGATGATACGATCTATCACACTCTGCAGGACTTGTGCGCAGAAGAAAAAAATGAGCATACGTTTAGTCCACCGTGTGACCTGATATATCCCGATTTATTATTCACTCCTATTCTAACCCCACTAATACCGGTATACTTTCAGAATACGAAGCTCTGTGGAGAATCTACTCAAACAGGCGATGACATTTTCATTTTAGGTCTAAACTGATCCTGACTGCAGCTTGGTCCATTTGAATACTGGGATCTTTGTGCTTTGGAATGCACAGAACTCAGCGAGCTCTTCTCCGGTTGGCCAAAACTGCGTGGGCATAACGCAAAACTATGCAACTGAGCAGCCAGATATGCTAATTTCTGGCAAAGTCCGTCAAACACTTGATGCAGTGACCGGAGCAACATAACTCATTGAGTGGCCGAGAAGGCCTTAGGAGGAAGATCGACACAATTACCCTTTATACTTGGATCAGGCCTCTGCTGCCCCTGCTTGTTACAAGTACAGATAGAGTTTTAAGGGTAAGTGGGGCGAACTTTTTCTCATGGGCCTTTGGGCCGTCCAGCCAGTCAGAGAGAGCAGCATATCATTAAGTTTCTGTTATCGGAAGAGAAAAAAAAGCATGATTTGCTGTTTCCATTGTTACACTCACCAGTACTTGACTAATTAAGCCTAAATTCGCCTCACTGCTTGTCCCTTACCTGCTGACAATAAGCAAGTTAAAAACAACGTGCAGGCAAGGACCAGGTCGCAGGCAACAAGTCTAGCAGTGTCAAACACCCGAACACAGAGGTGGAGGATTATAGACCTATCATCGCACCTTTACCACCTGCACTTTCCCGATTTTCATTTGTTTTTCCGTCTCAATGTTCGGGAACTTATTGCCTGCCCTCGTCCCAGGCAAAAGTACGCGAACGTTCGGAACGGAAAACAGGGGTATTTCTGGAATCATTCAGGATGTTTGGCCGTTCTTTGACGTGGCGTGAACCTCTCCCCTGTGCTTGGGACCGGTTCTTCTTCCTGGGACGAGTATGCTCGTGGCAGGCAAGAAGCGTTCGATATCGGAGGTCGTGAATTTGCCTGAGCGTTCAGATACCCACGGATCTCCGCCATATTTTGCGAATCCCTGTTGTCGAATGCTTCTTACCCACTACGAACAGCATATGACCGACTAGTGGTCACTCCCTTGGTGGGGGGCAACGTTCCGTAACGGCCGAAGGTGCTATATAGAGGTAGAATTCTCCTTCGTTTAAGAGGAACGAGCGCAAGCTTGGAATATAATCTTTAAGTTTTTATATCTGGTCAGTTCTTACTGCCAACTCTATCAGATGAGCAGGTGTATAGATACAAATATTTTCAGCATCGATCCCAGACTGATGCAGAGTGGAAGGTAAGCCCACAAACTCCTATCTCCCGCCGCTTTCCAAACACTCGCACTTATAATAGTGGCCTAACCATCTACCAACCTTTTGTTTTGATAGTCCCTTGGAAGACCTGTACCAAATCTACTTCACCGGCATACCTCTAGGAGCCTTCCCCGACGGATTGACCGCTGCCGCCCCCTGCCCCGCCTTATTCGACCACCAAAGCGGCTCGTACGTCCAAGCTGCCGTATACGCTACCAACCCAGTTGGCAGCTACTTCCCCCATAACCCCAATTACTTACAATATCCCGTTAGACAAGAGCGGCGGCCACCCAGTAGCCCCGAAGGCCAGAACCCTTACCGTTATCTGAACACCAGCAACTTTGTGTCCTCTCCTCCTCCTCCTTCTCCTCTGTACCAACTCACGCACCACAATGAGGAAAGAGGCACCGTAGCCGAACACCGGGGCCTGGGGCGCTATGTATGTATCTGTGGGGAAGCATTCAGACGCTCGGCAGACTTAGCAAGACACCAAGAGTCATCTAGAAAGCACAATAAAGATCCGCGCGGACCGGCTTGTCCAGTGGGCCGCTGCAGCCATCCCTCAAAATTCACCAGGGCGGACAATTTCAAGGTTCATTATATGAAGCAGCACGGAGCGAGCAGCGATGAGGCGGATGCATATATCCGGGAGTGGAGGAATCGGGGTATGCCCTAGGCCCTTGGTGAAGCTAAGTGGTCAATATAGCGATACGAGAGTACAATAACGAAGGGGGGTGGTGTTCGATAAAGACATACGGTGGTAGAGTAAAGGGAAGAAGGAGAGAAGAGGTGGGAGAGTAAAATGGTAAAAGGGGTTATCTTTTCAGGTGCCTCTTGCTTGTACGACTTTGGCGGTAGGCGGGGTTCCTACCACACGAGATTAGAAGGAGGCCCGGTGGAAATCACATCTCTGAGAGGGGCTCCCCTACCGCGCATTTCACAACCCGCTTGGCTGGCTGCTGGGTCAGCATCTTTTGTTTCTTTCATCCATTTCCTCGTTAGTTCCGTTGTGTTTTCTTCTCTTTTGTTCGGACATTTAGCAGGCTGTGTTGTACGAGTACTGTACGGTGCAACCTGAGCTATTGTTATTTTTTCCCCCCCCTATTTTTTCTGCTTTCCCTTTTGCTTGAACAATGAAATAGCCTCCCTTAGCGGTGTACTCCGCAGATCATTCGTGGCCCATTTAGACGTGGTGATACTCCGTGAGAAAAATATAGGCTACTCGGTTTAGTGGCAGATTTCGCCCTCGGCCATGTCAATTCCCGAAACCCCTACCGCATCTCTACCCCATCATCTGTCGGTTGATGCCTCAGTTCATCCTGACTATGATAGTGAAAACACCATTCGAACATAATCGCATAGGATTGTCCCAGAAGAAAATTGAAACAGCCCTCCATATATGCTAATACATATAAGGAAAAATCGGTTAGGATTATTAGTAACCAAGGCCTAAGTTGTAACAGAACCAATCCCTTTTAGGCAATTGTTTTCCCATAGCCTCCAAAAGCATTGTAAAAAAATTTCACCATTTGCCTCTTACTAAGTAATAGAGGGAGAAAGCTAGAGTAGCCTCTCCAAGGGCTCGTAGTGCTTCAAGGGATATGTGGACTTTACGAACGTGGATGTGCTCTACTACCCGTACCGGTAGTGCAGTAGGCTGTCACGGGTTGCCAATCAAGTACTTTTACGGTGGCCATTAGCGGGCGACCTCCAATAGACAACGCCCACCTCAACATCTCCAACCGTCAACACCTCTGAGCGCCTCTTTCACCTCCATCATCGACAACCTCAATGTTTCTGGTTAGGGTGATATACCCAGCTGTGTTTTAGGCGGATCAAACTGTCAAGCGAAGACAAAAACTCACCTCTTGGATTTCTCCTCTAGATTCCTTGGAGAACCACCGGTATCAGTTAAAGGGGTGGGTTGGGAATTGCGGAAAGGGGGACTGCGGACTCCGGAATCTCAATATCTGCCAGACGAGACGAATGAGGGATAGTGGAAAAGAACCTTTTTCTATCGTGGGACTCCAGGGGTGCGAGAGGCCTCGTTAGATGGTTCTTACCATTGTAAACTGAGTGGAATAATACCGGCGGTGGGGAAGAGCGTTACCACCACCACCACCACCACTACTACTACTACTCTTGGGAAAACACTAGCTCTCTATTTCCCTAGACCACAGCGCCATACTACGCCTGCTGGCTGTAAAGTTGCTATTTAGGGGTCGAGCCAATAAAAGAAGACGAAATAAAATAAAGCTCGAAGGTATAGGAACGCAGCCGTGGGTATATGGGTGGTTCACTTCTGGAAAGCAGCCACCAAAAACTACACGATTTAGGGCCAGCTCCTACCTACCATTCACATGATCCCCCGTTACCGTCGGCAAAGTGCTTGTACTTCAATGCCCTGGTATACTAATGAAACCAATCGCTCAACTAAGAATTCATGCATGCGACCGCAGCCGTTTGCAGAGTCGATTTAACTTACCAAACCTAAAACACAAGCAGGGCGGGGAGAATACACCTTGGAGGGAATGAAGGAAGGAAGCACAGAAAGTGTGCGATAATACAGTAGCTGCTCGGCTTTCTTCACCAGACGTGTATGGTTTATATCGTTGACGTGAGTGGTGTTTTTCGAGAGTCGTTGGAATGTTATATATCGGACAATACTCTCCTCGGCATAGTAGCGAAGTACTCTTTGAGCGTGAGACGATGATCCACTTTCTCGGGTTTTTTTTTTAGCTTTGGCTGTTGAAGCTTTGGTCGTGGTGCTTAATCTATTATCGGTATCCATCGTTGCTAAGAAAGGAGCTAATACTCGTACTCGACTACAATACCCTGGCGGAGATCATCCAAGCTTGACCCCTGACTAATTGCCACGCCATACTCTGGCCATTCCTTGTTAATGCTAACCTAGAGCACATAGTTGCCATAAATGGTAATGATCCAACATGCCTCGCTAGCTCAATCGGTAGAGCGTGAGACTCTTAATCTCAAGGTTGCGGGTTCGACCCCCGCGTGGGGCTTGTGCTTTATTTTTTCCCCTGAAGTATGACCTAAAAATCTTTAAACAAAAGAACCTACCCCTGCCTAATGCCCTCCAATCTTACAGTCCCTCCAGTACAGAACCAACTGCATATCCTCCTCTAACATAAGATAAGCAAGCAGAAAAGGGAACCTCATCAGCACACACCACGGGAAGATTCAGCAACTAGTCTGTCTTCATCTTCCGGTAGCGGGACAATAAGGCAACCCTTCTCTTGCCTTGAAGACCAAGAAACCTTTGACAATATCAACGCCAAGGCAAGCCCAGAGACTACTAACCTGCACAGAGGTGTTCTTGTTCGACCCAAACCCATGAAGCTCCAAGGTTTGGCTTGGGAAGAAGATCATGATAAGGCTGTAGAGCTTTCCCCCTGTTTACCCTTCCTATATAGGAAAGCTAAAGGCGGGGTAAAGAGAATTGGTGATATGGAGCTTATACCAGTATAGAAAAAGCAGCAATAGCCCATGGATATACATATACAAGGACAAAGCTTAAACAATACAAGGGGAGATGCCAAGGAGTCAGAGTAATTGGAAAAGAACGAATGAGGCAACGGGGACATCTGCGGTAACTTGTTAATCCATATATTATAAACAATTGTTCGCAGCAGAGCGAAGATTTCGTCGTCAAGTTTGTTCCCTTCTGGGAGGGGTATCAAGTGGTTGGAGGGAGAAGTGCCGAGTCCCATCCTTGGATATAATATCGAAACCCTCGCGTCGTTTTGGGAGGGGGTCAAATACCGGTACCGGTATCTTGGAAGACTCGGGAAAGAAGAGTTCTGTTGATGGAAGGCTTGGTGCACATCTGGGAACCAAATCCACCCGCTCCTCCTGCAGCAACCGGGTAATTCTCTCATGCCCCATCCCCGGCAGCTCGGTTAAGAGGTGTTCGGCCAGATCCGTGGTCCGTTGTGTTGGGGTTGATGTCATTCCGCTCCCGCAGTATCCTTTGCGGACCCTAACTTAGTGCCCGATAGCAAGCGTTCGGTTGCAGGGGGGTCTCTCAATGAAAATATTATAGTAAGTTGAGAGGGGTCGATATGGAGAGAGAATAAATTGGACAACTCCCCTATTAATAAAATTAGTGACGGAGTCACTACAAACCAAAAGTATTAGGGTATGGATGTTAGTGATAGGATAGACAGGGATTTGAAGTCCCCCTGCTCATTACTGTCGGAAGTAAAAAAATAATCTAATCTATGTATGATAGTAGATAGCGCTAGGAGGGGTAAAAAGCTTGGACATCTCGAACCCCTGTCCATCCCACCACCAACGTCCATACCGGAGTGCAGTCGCACCTCGCTATTCCGGATGGCCAAAATCCAAGGAATCTGTCCGGGACAGCAAATTATCCTAGACAACAAGTTAGGATTTGGTGCAAAACAATTCAGAATTCCGGGGATTTCATCCAGGACAACGGGGGATCCGGTAGAGCGAAATCCAGGACAGCGAGGTGCGACTGTACTTGGCGATTCATAAAGTATTCGGATGGTTTTTTCCTTGGCGCCAAGCCTTCCCAGGAAATTTAGGCCACGTATTTCCAAGATACTGGAAGACCTCTACATACTCGAGTACTTGTGCACTTCGTA
>Ga0307507_10007106_pt1 | contig 16569 bp, 23 predicted proteins | sample 7_EM_MG_FD_207223 | JGI IMG/M metagenome (GOLD analysis project Ga0307507, IMG submission 207223) | Populus trichocarpa ectomycorrhiza microbial communities from riparian zone in the Pacific Northwest, United States - 7_EM | ecosystem: Host-associated > Plants > Roots > Unclassified | place...
TATATAAGGGCACCCTCGGGGCAGGAGATTTGGGTTCTTCATGCAACCATCTAAGTTCTTTCATGCTATTTACTTTCAATACGAATATCATTATCTATCACGCTTTCAGGGAACAAGACACGACTGTCTTATAAGAGTCTAGTGATCGACGTTGCTAGATAGGAGTCAACGGACTTAGCTATCGCAACAGCTATTGGGCTAAGAGAAGTGATCATTAGGAGGCTATCGGTTACCTGCTGCAAGTATCACCCGAAGAGAAGAGGATTGTAACAACGGGCTTGGCCCAAGTTCCGAAATTCAGCGGACTGAGACGGGGCACGCGCCGAGTACTAGAGTTGGGCGGGTTAGAGACCGTGCTCCAAAGTCCTATCAACAAGAGCTAGAACGAGGAAACTGCGAAGATGCAGAGTACTTATCGTCTATCGGTCTGCGGGTGCAGAATAATCCTTTTTGGAGATTTCCTTTATGCAATGTGTACAGGCTCTGGCAACCTGACGGGCTTCACCTCCTGCATATAGGAATTCTTAAGACGTTGATGGATCGGTTGGTGGGGTATCTGCGGCATTAGAAGATTCAGGGCCGGTTCAAGGACCGTTTTATGTCGATCCCGCCATACCCGGGCGTTTAACCATTTAAGCGAGACTATCCAGAGGTGAGTTCATGGCAGGGGAAAGATTTTCCAAATATGTTATGATTCTTACTAGCTGTGGTTGGCGCTATTCATCGATGGGGTCCGATCTAGCCAATAAGAGGATGCACGGCTCCATGCATATATCAGATCCATCGTCGAATTTCTCCTTGTTTTTGGACAGCGCAACCACTGTGATTACACACTCCGTCTGCTGGATAAGAGACTCTCAATATTCCACACGAGCAAGTCCGTGTTTGGTCCGCAAAGGTGGACCAAACTAAGGACCAAGAACTTCGAGACAAAGTGGGCCGCGATGGAGGCGAAGGGTAGCGAAGAGTGATGGTCAAGGGCACGGATGAACGCAGAGACGGAAAAACCTGTGACTGCGATCTATCATTTCCAGTTTCCAAAAATGCACATGCTGAGTCATGTCTCGAATAGCATCCGTCAAATGGGATCACCTGACAACTTCTCTAATTATATATTGGAACTCCTGCATATAGAACATGTCAAAGAAGCATACCGCGCTCCCAATCGAGATTGATATGAGAAGCAAATGCTCTGGTAGAATGATAGACAGACCGGGATCCCTTACATGATCCAGACCTTAGAGTATCTTGCTTTAAGCGGAATATATGATAATGATACCGCCAGGGTCCTCGGTATGCACACTTGGAATGACAGATTACTCTCTACCAAGGTTGCGCGACACCGGGAGAGAGGTCCGGAGATACGCCAGCACGCCTTGAGTGCTAGCAGCAGACCTATCGACAACCTAGCCTCCGCGAGTAGCCTTCAAATTCAGGTCCCGGAGCGGAAGCAGCTAGTAGATCAGGTAATTCAGCGGACTAGATTAGTAGGCAAGGCAAGAGGTATCAAGGCATTCACACCAAGCGAGGTAGCGGACCGGTTTTCCATTGCTGACCTACCGGTGCTTTTCCGAGAGTATGTTGAAGAGCTCTGGGGGCAACGTCTGGCGGAGAGCGTCCTCGGCCGGAGAGAAACTTCCACGGAATCCACAATGATTGAAATTTACAATTCAGTGGCCAACTACTTCTAGCCATTTCAACGCCCGTTGGAGATCGAGAGGAGGCTGTTCCGATGTACCAAAGAGGAATCAAAGAATAAGCCGCTGAGCTACGATATTTGGGTCCTGGAAAGTAAAGACAGGGACAAGGATTTATTCCAAGGGAGGAAGCCATGCAAACCACTACTATACTTTTCGTTCAGCCAATCAAAGGCCGTAATTCCTCAGACCACACAACAAAACAAATCCCAAATGACAGAAACTCAGGAGCTGGTTATGCTAGGAGAAATGAAGTAGGCGACGGAATCGGGCAAGCCGAACTGCTCCCATGGGTTTGTCGTGGTTGTGCTCAATGAAAGGGGATGAGTATGTCGCGGAAGTGGAACCAATTGAGAGGCCAGTCTATCTGCTGGAAGGGGAAAACATCAGGGGAAAAAATAGCTGGATCGTGAATAGCCACATAGACCTAGAGACCTACTATTATGTGTATTAGTATGGGCGGGGTAGGTGAAAATAAAAGCGTAGTAAGGGAAGGCAGAACTAGGCGAAACACTCAGGAAAAGTAATAGGTAGAAGGATTGTGATTGTAGGGAAGAGGTTCACTTGAAATTGAACCGGGGGCAGGAAGTGAACGGGCGCAGTAACTCTGGGTCGCGATTTTGACATATTCGTGTGATCTCGAAGACTACACCACCCCTAGGAGCATCCAGAGTAGACCAGAATGACACGACAAGCGAAAGAGTGACTCCAGGAACAAGGGCATGGTGGCTGGAGCAACTGGAGGGTTGCTGAGGCGTGTTGTGGCTGGATCCGAGGGTTGAGATCCAAGTCGGGATTCGACAGGAGGCTCATGATCTAAACAAGAAATGAAAGAGGTTACCGAGGCCTACAGCAACGAGGACCTTGGGGTTTAGTGGCCGCCCCTGGGTGGACCAAGGGGGAACTGAGTTCGAATGGAGATGAACCGGGGGAATTCATGGAACACAAAAAGGTGGATCAGGGGGATTCAGGGGTGAGAATGTGGTGGACCAGGAGGACAAGGTCCACGCCAGCAGAGAGCTGAGGGATAAAGGTCCGCACAAGCACGGACCAGAAGAGTAAATTCCTCTGCGAGTGGGGACCTGCAGGGTGAAGATCTATGCAAGCACGGGCCAGAAGAGTAAAGGTCAGCGCAAACGCGGACCTGGAGGGTGAAGATCTATGCAAGCACGGACCAGACGAGTGAAAGCCTGCGCAAGCGCGGACCTGGAGGCGAAAGGTCTGCATAAGTGCTGGCCGGGAGGATCAAGGTCTGGGCATGGGAGAATCTGAGTGCAATGAAAGGGTACAGGTCTACACGGGAGAGCAACAGGGGCGGACGGGCAGAAAGTACGGGTCCACCAGAGACGAACAAGGGAAAGTGGAAGCAACGAATGATGGGCCAGTAATCCCAGCAGGCGCAGATGGCACTCAGTATCTAGCTATTGGGGATCAGATTTCAAATACAATTTGCTGAGGAAAACCCAAGATTTCGCTGTCTCCTGGGGAGTGGGTATTAGGGAGCAGGCTGGCGGAACTTCATTCAATGGCTTATTCCTCCCCGACCACGGAACGGATTTCAGTTCTGTTTGCGGGAGGTTATTGGGCTCGACGCCTGCTACCTACCGGTATAGGATACGTCCCGGTGGCATCAAGGCCCAGGATTTCGCTGACTTCTCTGGAAGGGGTCTCTATAGTAACACTCGTGGAACTTTGCATCATGGCAGATTACTCCATGACCGCGGGATGGATTCCAATTCCCTTTGTGGGGGTTGTTGGGCTTGACGCCAGCGACGCAACGGTATAAGGGACCTCCCTGTGGCATCGGGATTCAGGATTTCGCTGACCACTCTGCAGGGGGTCTCTATAGTAACCCTGGCGGTATTTTGCTCGCTTGCAGGTTACTCCACAACCGCAGGATGGATTACAATTCCCTTCACGGGGGGTCGTTGGGCTCGACGTCAGCTACGCAACAGTAGCCGATACGTCCCTGTCCCATGAAAACCCATGAAGTGACTCCCTTCTGGCAGGGTACACAGCAGGGGGAATTTTACTTGATCGCAGATTGCTCTACAACCGCTGGACGGATTCCAACCCTGTTTGCGGGAGGTTATTGGGCACGATGCCAGCTACGCAACGGTATAGGGTACGTACCTGCCCCATGAAAACCCATGAAGTGACACTCTTCTGAGATGGTAATAAGCTGGCGGAGCTCTACTCGATTGCAGACTACTCCACAACCACTTGACGGATTATGGACCTGTTTGCGGGACGCTATTGGGCTCGACGCTGGCTACGCAACGGTGTAAACTACGTCACCGTCGCATCAAAGCCCAGGATTTCCTTCTCTTCGGTGGAGGGGGTATTAGATACTATGGGCGCGGAATTTTACTGGATTGCGGATTCCTCCACAACGGCTTCAGAGATTTCGATGATGTTTGTGGCTGGTTCTCGGGCACGACGCCAGCTACAGGCCGGTATAAGGCCCATTCCTACGCGGTCAATAACCATGAAGTTAATACTCTGACTAGGAGGGATACCCGGAGGAATACCTGGAGGAGCCATAGGGAAGCCATGAGTGAGCTCCCACCAGAATTTAGTAGAATTAGAAATTCCATAGAAAACTATCTAAATGGACTATATGAGTATAAAATATATTGTGACCCAGGTCAGAAAGCAAAGGGGAGACTCTTGACCAGTTTCCAGAGTCAACCCTGAACATAAGGTTACGTATCAGGCTCTGCCTGGCAACAATGATGGTGCCATGATGAGGCCCAGAATATATCCTGTTGCACCAGGTGACGCCCGGAAGATATGGTGTTACGCCAGGTGACGGCCTGAAGATATGGTGTTGTGCAAGTTGTGTCCCATGATAGTTAGTTCATGTGGTTGGGTCCTGATTCGCTGTTGACGTTATGTGCGCTAGGTGTGCCAAGGATTCTTTTTGCTGATGCTATTTGTCAAACTTTATGCTTCCTACTAGGTACTACTGCTTCAGTACATTAGTAGCCATCCGTTATTTATTGGATTCAATTAATTGTTTTGTTACTTATATCCTGTTGCATTTATAGCTTATTTTAGGACTTATGTCTTTTCGCCTCTAACTCAAGTAGCTTAGCATTCACTTTTGGACCGAATATTGGTTATGATTTATTGGTTTTCAAACAGCTCAGGATTCCTTAAGGATTGGATCTGTCAAGTCTAACAGCAACCCCCACTTTACTCTACTAAGTTCAACAGTCACTCTATTAGTCCCTAAACTTGGCTATCTCTCTTGTCGAGATTTCCATCAACGGGTCTCCTACCTATCCTCATAATATTGCCAGATCACCTTCTGTGAATCGTACCATACTCAGGAGCACGTTACATTTTTTGACCAAGACTTAAGCATAACCTTAGATCTTTGGCAGACGACCGATCAACCTTCACCTCCTTGCCACTACCGGAGCGCTACCCCTCCTCGTACCTTGAAATGCGTAGGGGAGACTCCTGGCTAGCCCCCGTGACCACAGATGGCAACCATTACGCTTTCCAAAGACAAACAAAGACGCTTCACAAAAGCTCCTGCAGCCCTGTTATCCTCATCCAAGACCAAACCACCCGCTCCAGGGACCAGGGCACCCCTACTACCAGAACCAGTACCACCTCCAGCACAAGACCATGACCAGGCCTCCTCAGAATACAAATCAAGTGCGAATACGAGAATCCCGGACAGAATCCACAAATCCAGAAGACTTCCCAGAAGGTGAAACCCCAGACCACCAAGACATTGAAGAAACCCCTGACCAAGAACATCTGCTTCAGGAAGGAGCACCACAGCCAGACCCACATCAGCAAAAATAATACTCTGTCCCACTGGGGCCCGATGCATCTGGCACACCTAGCCCACATGAGGCAAATTGCGTATCCGGAAGCAATCTCGATCTGACCTTTCGTCCTGATTTTGGGTAACGAGACCTGCCGCGCCCTGACGCGATCATCTGACTGAGCCTACATTATCTGCGTCCTAACTCTGCCTGGTGCTCTGCTCTTTGGTCCTGAACACCGGTAATTGTCTGTTGCTTTACCAGGGTGACACCTGATGATCCGCTGCTCCATCCTGATCAGAAGTTATTCTGGCGCCTTCTCTCCTGACGTCCCCTCTTTATATTCTGAGCCTGGGGTTCGCTGGTTCTCATGCCTAACATCAGGATCCCATGATCATGAGCTATCTCGTCCTGGTATCTTCCACCATTGGCTTCTACCTCCGGACAATGTCTGCCGGCCCACCATTACCCTGATTTTAACCTCTCCACGTGCTGTGTCCTGAGCGTACTTTGACCTTTTCGATTCTCTCGGTACGCTCCTTGGTAATATCCAGATGCACTGATGATAACTGCCACACACTTGGGGAAATATCTCAACTCTGGCTGATACACTCCGAATGTTCTGCACGCTTTATCCTCTTCTTTCTGATGTCAGCCTGCGACGTTTACTATTTGATCACTCAGATACCCCCGTGGCATGTCACATTCATTGATTCTACGACTACTAGTACTCAGAACGCACAGATTGTCCCTTACTTTCTCCTGTCAACAGATCACTATAAAACAAATCGTATTAATAAATTAAGCTACGTCACACATACGCCACATATTGGACACATCATTTCGTAATTAACCGCAGTGACACTCCCTTCACGCTCCTCTTCCACATCGCCCCACTTACTCGCACAGGTCTCCTATTATGCTGGCTGTACTAATTCCAGGCTCAGCCAGAGGCCTCATGATTGAGTAGGACTCACCATCCCGTCCAACGATAGTAGCCTGGTCACATCCTGTGATCCATCTGCGCATGGTAGGGAAGACTCGAGAAATCCGACAACCCGGGCAGCTGACTTCTGGAGGAAATAAAAAGCCAAATAAGTGTTGTGTGAATCGTTTGGACGATCATGGCCCCCACTGGGGTTCCAATGTGCGGGCTCCGCGGAGTTTCAATTCAGTAGGCTGGCCGTTACGTACCCTGGCTGGAGGGTTGACTCTGCAGCAGGGTGGCTACCGCAACCCAGTTGCCGGGAGTTTAGCTTTGGTGGGCTGGCTGTTGTGTAGTCTGGCTGGATGCCTGACGCTGCAGCTCATCTACTACCGCGGCCCAATCGTCGGTATACCCTTCACAGCGGTCTTGTCACACTCTGTGCTCCTTCTCTATCTTTGCCCGGATGGTTCCTGCGAATCTTGTCCACAATTATCGCCTTAACCCAGTCTGGACAACGGGCCTCCCGGTGAGTTTGCCGGGCAAAAACCTATTTACTGGGTGAGATCATGTTAGCGTCCTGGAGAATAGGATATGGGTTTGGGTTCTGGCAGACCTCCTACCCCGTCAGGCTTGAACTCGCCTGATTGCTTATATACTCCTGTTTGCCATGCTCGTAGGGTATGACATAGGATTGCACATGTTGAGCAAATCTTCGTGCCATTGATACAGCCAAGAAAATCGCGTTGGACAATCCTATGTATTTTCCTGACTCCGAAGTAGGTGCCCTATAGGACCTCGGGAATCTGGGGCACCCCGAATGGAAATGTCCATTTCTGGGCTGAGTGTAATACCTGTTAGTTATTGGACCAAACTTGTCCAACTCAGGCGCACCAACGTCATATTTGTTTAGCGAGCACATAAATCTAACCTTTTTCGAGCAGGTAGTCCGCCCCGTGCACAATCGCCGAGGGATTTTCCCGGAGATCGTATAATATTTGGATCTCAGCTTTAAAGTGGGAAACAAACTGGGATCCTACCCTGGAAACTCTCTTGGTTATCTCTCAGAATTAGTAGTATACCCGCATTCAGGGGGGCGTCATCCCCGTCTATCTGGGTCCACTTGGTATCTTTATATTTTCCTCCCACTGTTCCATATTTCGTGCATTAGCTATATAATCGAGCGCATTAAGCCAAGTACCGTGTACCTCAGACCTAAAGGTAATTGGGCCCGGGAGTGGGTCAACAAATCGGGCGTACCCGAGAATGAGAACTTTGGCCCGCATTCCTACAGCCGCCTCTACCCCTCTTGCTGTATTTCGCCATTACTGGGTCCAGGGCCAGAGGTTCTCATACTGTGGCGTACTCTTTTCGCCGGCTCTACCCGAGCTTCTAATTAGCCACGTAGTGGCACTGTCAGTAAACAGTGTGGATAAATATTAGGCAACACTGGCTGACGAGAGGACTGGCTGAGTATATGCTCTCCCTGGCGTTATATGTCCTCAACCGGCGGGCGTCCGCCTAAAGACTGCGCCTTCCTTTGATGTGGATGTTGTCGAAACTCGCCCAGTCGATACCCAATTCTTCGTTTTTCTGGCCGCTGTTCGTGACCGGTGACGCAGCCTTGCTCCAGTAGCCTCTGCAATATCCTAGGCTCCCACGTCTGGCTAATTGTCCGATTGAGTCTGATCCGATCTGCGTGAGTATTCATACTCAGCACTGCTAGCATGGCTTGGACGAACTGTTTCGGTTGCTACTTGTGAATCAGGTTCTCCCTCAATATCATTATACATCATGCTCTATATCGTCCCTCTCCGGGGGCGCTTTGGTGGTCTTTTGAGTGCTGCAGTTCTGTTTGGTGGTGTAGAGGGCACATGCGATGGCTTCTCGTTCTGCAGTATGCCGGCCAGCTCCCCCATCGGTGTTGTTCGGTCACTGACCTCAACCTCGCTGCTCGTATGCCATCTGGTACGACTTGGAATCTACATCCGTTCAGATTTCCCACTCTGGCGGTTTGCTGACTGTGTGAATTGGCTTGTGGTTGTCTGGACTTGGTGGAATGGTGAACCTTGATTACCGTTAGGCAAAATAGCAATTAGGACGTCGAACAAGAGAATGTATCTTTCTTGTTGTGAAGATCAGGAATCTGTGGTTATGTTCAATAAACACGTCAGGTCTTATACACTAGGACTTAGGGGAGGGGTTGGGCGGAGCACACACTGTTACTCGGTATTGAAAGGGAATATTCGCCTCTAAAAAGGTGTTTTCTGGTTGATAAACATTATGATTATGATCTCGACTTCCTCAGGTATCATTGTATTCCCGACTCTGATTGAAAAGGTTCGGCGAGATGGGTCTCGCCAAGGTAGTACGCGAACCACAACCTAGCCACAACCTGTATCGGTTAGCGACATTCTTGAATTATTGTAATAACTGGTTATACTTATTAGATCTCTCTTCTGTTGCTTTATTAGCTGATGAATCTGTGGAATAGCTCTTCCTATTTCAACTAATATTGCTCTACTTCGCTTGTCTTAACCATCATGTATCTTCTCAAGATTTCACCTTCGTCAAGCAAATGTCTGAAGAATATTTACCCCTATGTCACAAATGGTGACTAAGCAAGGCAGACTCTCACATGACTAATAATTATTAGTCATCGGTTGGTTACCGTTTACACTATGAGATCAGTTGACTGATAGCTTTTCACATGACGACCCAATAGCGTGTCATTGGTTTATTGTTATTGGTTGATATTTGAGATGACGCATGATCGTGGTCATGTGGTTTTGACATGACGCACGATGGTGGTCATGTGGTTTATGTATTTGGCACATGACTCATAGTTATGAGTCATGGGCTTTGCGCATGTGGCCCCGTAAGGGCACATGACTTGTTTGATGAGTTTTGATTGGTTGCGAGACAGTGCGCAGCTGACTCGGTCAAGTCAGCTGATGGATTTCAGACTATGACTCACTATGAGTCATGAGCCGCGTGACGCGAGGGTATGAGTCACGCAGGGTTAGGATTGAGGGAAGAACCCCTATGTAAGGGCACCCTCGGGGCATGAGATTGGGGTTCTTGACGCAACCATCTAAGTTCTTTCATACACTATATTTTCAATAAAAAGATGTTTATCTATCACGTTCGGGGAACCAAGACACGACTGTCTTATATGAGCCTAGCGATCGACTTTGCTAGCTAGGACTCAACGGACTTAGAAATCGCAACAGCTATTCAGCCAAGAAGAAGTGAACCTTAGGAAACTATCGGTTACCTGCTGCAAGTATCACCCGGAAAGAAGAGGATTGTAACATTTGGTTGCGTCAACCGGGAGCATCTAACAAACAGACCAAATGGAGCCCAACAAGGAAAACGACATCGACCCCCTAGCGGAAAATCTCGACGTATCATTATTAGGAGAAGGACTTGCAAGGGCGTTAACGGAAGAGAGGGCACCGAGCCCTACAACACCAGGGCCACCATCGCCAATTGGATCGGAAGAAACAGAAGAACCAGGAAGGACACGAGGGAACACAATGGCGGCTACAGCAGAACAAGGAGGAGCTACATCCTCGGACACAACTCTGATCCTAAGCCCAGAACACATGAGACAAATCATCAAATCCCTAAGCGGAGGGACCAGAAAACCCATAGCCAAGGAACCAGAGGTTTACCGAGGAGAACGACACAAACTACGAGGATGGCTAGCCTGACTCATAGTGTACAACAGGACAGTAGGGTGGCAAAATGGCCACGATGAGGAAAATATCCTCTATGCAACAAGCCTCCTAAGGGACGACGCAGGAACCTGGATCACACCATACGCAGAAGGACGAATCACTCCAGCATGGGACACTTGGGCAGGGTTCAAAGCGGAATTACAAAGACAATTTGGCGTGATTGACGCCAAAGGAGAGGCAAGGATCAAACTGAACAACATGAAGCAAGGCAAACGATCAGTTACTGAATCCTGGAACGAATTCCGCCTAGTGGGTGGCGAGGCCGAGTTGAACCACTCGACTGGAGGAGAACTGCTTCTAGGGGGAATGATCGCAGAATTGCAAAACCGCTGGGAAGCTAGCAGCGAAGAATACAAGGACCTCGAAACCCTAGCCCAATGGGCAATCAAGAACGAGACCAAATTGGCAACGGTGAGGCATATCTAAGGATCACCACCGACAAAAAACGTCCAAGGAGAAACGATCACACGACGAAGCCTGGAGGGAACATACTAACCCTCAAATACTGGCAATTAGAACTATGGCGACCCCATGGAACTGGACGCGACTGGAAAACGACCAAGATTCAACATCTCAAGAGAAGAATTCCAAAGCCCGATACGAGAACAACTATGCCTCAAGTGCGCACAACCGGGACACTTGGCCAGGAGTTGCCCGAAAAAAGATGGACCCAAACCATTCAACCCACAATCCCGGAGCTGGCAACCTTCGAAAAAACTGCCCCCTGGCAAACCAGACCAAAAATTAGGGAAATCAAGGTCAAACGGAAACCCGAACAGTCGGGAAACGACCTCTGTCCCCAGGAAGAGATGGTCTGAGGGTCAGCCCCGAACGAAAACCCATCATCATGGAAAACTACTACACGGCACTCAACTACACAGATACACTCGAAAACGACAATGACCACATCATGGTCAAAATAAAACTACCTGGCGAAAAAGAGTCAGTCACTATGAACGCCATGATTGCCTCAGGAGCAACAGAACACTTCATAGACAGAGAAGTTTGCAACAAACACGGGATCAAGATGATGAAAGCAAAAAACCTCGCGGAGATTTACCTTGCGTACGGAAAACCAAGCGCTATGGGCCCCGTTACCAATATGACGAAAGTACCTATGGACATTAGTAGTCATAAGGAATTGGCAACCTTCCAAATGGCGAATGTCCAAAACCATGAGGTCTTCCTCGGGATGCCATGGTTAAGAGAAGACAATCCAACAATCGATTGGAATGACAAAAGGGTCACATTCAACAGCAAACGATGTACGACTTGGTGTCTCAAAAGTTCGCCTGTTGCATATGCGGTACCCGAAGATAAATCCCTGGAAGAGAATCTCATCACCACATCCTCCAACGTCCAGGCCAAGAAAGGTTCGACTACCAAGAATGGCCCGACGGCCAATGACCAGAGTGTCAGAGTGCAGAAGCTATCCGCTGAGGCCAGAGTGCCTATGAAGCGAACAGCAAGAGTCGCATCGCACGACCTGTACGCTAACGAAGCAACCAACGTGCCTGCCAGGGGGCAAGCAATTGTTGGAACGGGGATAGCTAATGGATTACCTCACAACACCTATGGACGAATCGCACCACGAAGCAGTCTAGCAGTCAAACATCGACTCACGACAAATGCAGGTGTGATAGACTCCGACTCCAGAGGAGAAGTGAAGGTGGTCCTAGCCAACCGAGGAGACCAACCATACCGAGTGGAAAAAGGGTACCAGATCGCACAACGGATCATCGAACAAATCGACAACAGAGAACTACAAGAAGTAACTCAGTTCGATGATACCGAGAGAGGGGATCAAGGATTCGGGAGCTCCAACACCACCATGGACCAAAGAGTCAAGGGCCAGGAGGCCAAAAGAAAAAATGGAAATCAACGAGATATCGGCAAAAGCCTTTGGACAGTTCTACCGACGAGGAGAAACAACCGGCATCCTAAGATGGGACGAAGTCGACCCCCAAAGACAGCTGGAAGCTATCAACATCAGCACAGAACTGGCAATAAAGAACAAAAGCAACAAGGGGGACCAAGACGTCAGGGACACGGTTTCATGAGAGTATCATCACCTGTTAGATGTATTCGAAAAAGGGGAAACAACGACAGTACCACCACACCGACCAGGAATTGATTCGGGAATCGACATGGAAGAAGGAAAAACGGTACCCATCAAAAAGATATACGCCCTCAGTTACGACCAACTGCAAGAACTTCACCGATACATCAAACAAAACGAGGATCGCGGATGGATCCGAAGGGTGAAGTCAGGAAGGGGTTCGCCTATCATGTTTGTCAAGAAGAAGGACTGCAAACTCAGACTATCTGCCGATTAGCGGGCCCTTAACGAAGTTACCAAAAAGGATCGACATCCACTGCCCCTCATTACCGAAGCCCTAGACAGACTAGGAGGAGCCAAATACTTCACAAACCTCGATATCAAGGACAGGTACCACAACATTCGAATCAGAGAAGGAGCCCAATGGAAGACAACCTTTTCAACAAAACTGGGAACCTACGAATATCTAGTTATGCCATTTGGACTATGCAATGCACCAGCAGCGTTCCAACGATGGATCAACGAGGTCCTTATGGAACACATCGAGATGTGTTGCATCGTCAATGTGGATGACGTACTAATATATTCAAATACCCTACAACAACACCGAAAAGACGTCACCAATATCCTCGAACCAATACGAAATTAGGGGATGAAGGTCAAACGATCCAAGTGTGAATTCCACCAAAGCGAGACGGAATATCTAGGATTTATCATTGGACAAGAAGGGGTCAAGAGAGACCCAGTCAAGACACAAGCCATCTGGGACTGGACGACGCGCAAGACAATAAAAGAAATTCAATACTTCTTAGGTTTCGGCAACTTCTATCGACGATTCATAGAAGGTTTTCAGCAGGACGGCCAAACCACTATATGCAAGAACAAAAAAGGAATCCATTGGCAACTGGGAATGGGGAGACAAAGAACAGCAAGGATTCGACGAACTAAGGACAAAACTCGCCACGGCAGCAGTACTGGGATACTTTGACCCCCTCGCACCGACCGAAATCGAAACAGACGCCTCGAAATACCTCTCCCGGCATACTGTCACAACAATGCCAGGACGGAAAATGGAGACTAGTGGCGTACCGATCCAAGACAATGTCAGACGCAGAATGCAATTACCACATACACGATGAAGAACTACTGGCGATAGTTCAAGCATTCCACGAATGGAAAAGATACACGAGGGGAAACCCAAAACCAATACGGGTCCTCACAGACCACAAGAACCTAGTCACCTTCATGACGACGAAGGAACTAAAGGACCGACAAGTACGATGGATGCAAGAAGTAAGTCAATATAACTTCAAAATCGAATACCGACCAGAAAAGGAAAGAGGAAAACCAGACGCCCTCACAAGGAGAGAGGGAGACCTACCTACAGCAGGAGACAAGAGACTAACTCGAAACATGGGAATCCTGCTGCCAAAAGAACGATACTGGGATATCCCAGAGACTGAGGAAATCAAGCTCGACGTATAGGAGACAACAAAATTCCAAGACCAAGACGAAGGAGAAATACCTAATGCGAGCAGCGTTGACAATGAGATCCAAGACATCAAGGGAAACTTGGACGAAGGGAGAAAATAAATGAAGGGAATAGCGCTAGGGCTATGCCAATGGAAGGACGGCCTGTTATGGTATCAAGGAGAGATTTGGATACCAAAAGACGAAGGGATACGAACCACTCTGATCGCTAAACACCACGAACCCCCACAAGCAGGACATGGCGGAGCAGCAAAAACTACTGAACTCCAAAGCCGACGATATTATTGGCCAAAGATACGAGAAGATATCAAAAGATTCATAAAGAATTGCGACACATGTCAAAGGACCAAAGTGATCTGACATGCACCCTACAAACTACTACAATCAAACAAGACCCCCGATCGACCATGGAAATCAATCGCTATGGACTTCATCACAGACCTGCTGAAATCAGAAGGATATGACACCATACTGGTGGTCATCGATCGGCTGACCAAAATGAGCCATTTCATTCCCGGCTCAAAGGACCTGGATGCATGGCAGTTCGCCAATCTCTTCATGAAGGAGGTAGTCAGGCTGCACGGCCTACCACACGATATCATCACAGACAGGGGGACACCATTTACCTCAGACCTATGGGAAGAAACCATGGGGAGATTAGGAATCCAACGAACACTCAGCACGGCTTTCCACCCACAAACAGATGGACAAACCAGAAGAACCAATGCAATATTGGAACAATATCTCCGCGCTTACATCAATTATCAACAGGACGATTGGTCTGGTTATCTACCACTTGCAGAATGCCCGTACAACAACGCATATCAAGAAACCATCAAGAACACCCCCTTCTTTGCAAATTACCGGATCAACCCCGAATACGAGATGATCTCTCATCTGATACAAGGCAAGCAAACGAAAGCAGAAGAAATGAGTTATTTACATGAGGCATGAAGAGACGAAATGGTGTCTGCACAATTACGACAAAAAGAATACAACGATCTACACAGAAAACGCGATCTGAAGCTACAATCAGGAGATATGGTGTGGTTGCTGCCACGGAACATCAAGACCCCAAGACCATCGAAAAAAGCGGCTTACAAGAAAATCCGACCATTTAAAATCATGGCTAAGATTGGAACAAGCGCATATAAGCTGGCCTTACCACCCTTGATGGCCATACACAACACATTCCATATCTCCCTCCTACAACCTTACCAAGACAACCGATTCCCCTCACAGATCAAAGAACCCCCTCCTCCTATCCAGATAGAAGGAGAAGACGAATACGAACTCGACCAGATCATCGACTCTCGACTTCACTACAACAGGCTCCAATACCGAGGTAAGTGGAAAGGCTACTCACCAGAACACGATAAAGTCTGGTAAACTGCAGAAAACTTCAATAATGCAGAACACAGAGTCCAATAATTCCACTGGGGCTATCCAAGAAACCCCGAAGTGGATACCAGTGACGATCAACAGATCATCCTCCACACCTCCCCCAGTTGTCAAACAAGAACGACATTGGCACACTCCAGAGAGCGAGGCTCAGCGGGTTGCCCGAAACGCTACCCCCACTAGCCCAGAAGACTCAGGCTCACCAAGAAGAGAGGGGGCGCACGCCTCCATGAGCTGGACGGACTGCACAAACGATGACTGTCAAATTCATCTAAGCGAGAAACAAGGGTCAGGCTGGTACTCACAATTCACCAGGAAATCGAGAAAACGAAGTGTCGCCCACGACCACGACTGGCAACAGGAGATGGAAGGAAACCCAGGAGAGACCTGGGCCCCACAACAACCTCGCCGGAGAAGAGCCAGAAGGGCTCATAACGAAATCACGAGCTGGGAGCATTGTTTTAACAACAATTGCAATGAACACCGAGGGGAAAACGTGGACGCCGGCTATTATCCCCGACGAGTGGGAGAAGGAGGGACACTGTCAAACTATGACAGAACAGAACACAAGAAGAGAAGAGCCGTAAGGAAACGGCGGGAGGCAAAGGGGAGCGAAAAAACCATCGTTCCGGACAGGGAAGCCCTTGAAAAAACGATCGCAGACCTCCGAAGCCAACTCGATTGCGCTGCGCAAACTATCGTCGCAAAAGACAACGAACTCGAACGACTCGATAAGGAAAAGGAAAAAGTCCAACAAGCCTACAATCGAACCAAACAGAGGATGCGCCAAATCAGGGGTATGCTGTGGAAGGGAGGAGTTTAGCATCGTGGGACCAATGCAAGAGGGGGAAGGGAGCTAATGTGACAAAGGGTGACTAAGCAAGGCAGACTATCACATGACTAATAATTATTACTCATCGGTTGGTTACCGTTTACACTATCAGATCAGTGGACTCATAGGTTTTCACATGACGACGCAATAGCGTGTCATTGGTTTATTGTTATTGGTTGATATTTGACATGACGCACAATCGTGGTCATGTGGTTATGACATGACGCACGATGGTGCTCATGTGGTTTATGTATTTCGCACATGACTCATAGTTATGAGTCAGGGGTTTTGCGCATGTGACTCCGCAAGGGCACATGACTTGTTTTATGAGTTTTGATTGGTTGCGAGACAGGGCGCAGCTGACTCGGTCAAGTCAGCTAATGGATTTCACACTATGACTCCCTATGAGTCATGAGTCACGTGACGCGAGGGTATGAGTCACGCAGGGTTAGGGTTGAGGCAAGAACCCCTATATAAGGGCACCCTCGGGGCATGAGATTTGGGTGACAAACCATCTCCCCTACACACCCGGCGATTGAAAACTCAACACCATGAGAATTCATCGTCAACATCCACCAACACCGCACTCTCAGTGAGCTGCACCCGCACTCTCCGTGAGCAGCACCCTCCCCCTCC
>Ga0307507_10007107_pt1 | contig 16566 bp, 10 predicted proteins | sample 7_EM_MG_FD_207223 | JGI IMG/M metagenome (GOLD analysis project Ga0307507, IMG submission 207223) | Populus trichocarpa ectomycorrhiza microbial communities from riparian zone in the Pacific Northwest, United States - 7_EM | ecosystem: Host-associated > Plants > Roots > Unclassified | place...
GGGTGGATTTCTTACGTTTGGGTTTGGTGTTTGGTGGTAGGAGGAGCAGTGGAGAAATAAAGGGGCAAAGGAATTTCATGTTGCTAGTGGGTGAGAGAAAACAGTCATGCTAAGCGTTTGTGTCTTTTCTCTTGATTTCCCTCACTCCGCACGGCCACCGACTAGTAATCTGAGACCCCGCTGCTATAGCCAACTCCGGTGGAGGCCGCTGAAAGTTGTGTATCATATTGTGAGTGCCGTCTCAATTGCTTGCACAGACCCTCACTCGACTGCAGCTCTCGCTCTTCATGCTTTCTTTTTCTGTCCTCATCCGGTATTCACCACATGGGATTTCATCATTTGTCTGCAGCGTGGAACTAACTGCATGTCAAATTGTTCTGGAATATTATCAAATTAGGTGTCATGCAGCCAAAGTTCTTCAACGGAAGCTTCCGGTGTGTTTCCCCCTCTTCTCCCCTGTGACCGTCTCTCTTATACAGCAGAAATTGTATGATAGAGGATTGTGTGCGGGAGTTCTGTAATATCGCTGGGGGGAATGCAAAGGCCTATATAATACTCGAGTACCGTATAAGCACGGTTCGAATTTAAACCAAGTCCAAGATAAAGCAAAAACCCCCTGGGCAGTGGCACTGTGCTGCAAAGTATCGTACAAGTACGGTTCTTGGACAAATGAGTTTCGCTTAGGTCCCTGACCACTTCAGACCTCCTTAACTTAACTTGCCGTCTCCGGCACAACAAACCCCGAGCCGCTGGGATCGACTATGGGGTCAATAGGAAGCCTCAGCACCCCGGTCCAGCGCGGTTCAAGCGGGAGACCCGTACGGTAGTCCATGAACAGCGAACTAGGGAAATGAATCGTAGTGCTAGTACCGGCTCTACAAGTAGAAGTGGTTTGCAAGATGGTTTGGCGGTTCAGAGATAGCCGGCACTGTCCCGAATTCGAGAGAACAAGGAATGTGCAAACACTAGGTCTAGAAATTTTTTAAGCAGGATACCCCACTTTGGAACTCCAACCCCACCTTTCTCTTCACAGCATTAGTCTTGTTTATGTTGGACTGGCAGCAAGATTACACCGTGAATAAAGTCTCACCGCGTACTGCGACCACCCCTTTGAACCGTAGTACTCATCCCAGGTCTGAACCTGCGTGGTGAGATGAGGCTCCCTAATGTCCTCCTATGGTGGTAGAAGCCTGACGCCGTATCAATTGTACGGGCGCGGTATCATTCGGGGACCAGTGTTTAATCTGCAGCCGATACCTATCTGGCAAATCTACAAGATAAATGGCCTAGCGTATCCGAACTAAGTGCAATACGATCGATGCCTAACCCCACTACTAGTATCACCATACGGTAACTAGAAGCCTTCCGTAGGAGCACACCCTTGGGGAATCCCCACCATGCACTTGAGTTATGTCCTCAAAGGAATGATCGACTGCAAGGCCCTAAAAAATATTTGAATGCTAAGATTTGAAAACATCACCGCTTGGATACAGCGCCCGCCCCAACATCTGTCTACAACAACTATGAATTGATAGTTAGATTCCCTAGTGATCCTCCCTCGCGCTCAGGCCCCGGAGAAGCACCCCCAGACCTTCAAACTAGATTCAGACCCGGGAAGTTATTACCACACTCGTTCGGCCGAGTGGGAGCCGGATACCTCAGGTGGAAATTCCCACACAGAGTGCCCAGCTTCGATTCAGCCGCGGGGGTGCTTGTACTCGCTGACCTATCTCCTCAGGAGCTGATGCCAGCAATCAAATTTGGGGCAGGGACTTTTGGGCCTGGAAATTGTTCAACTGCCTGAAAACTGGCCATCTTTGGACATTCTCACTGCCCACCTAGGCTTACCCGTACCAAGGAGGAGGTAATAGGAGATACTGCGTCAAAGATTATCGGTATCAGAGGCCAGTAACTGAGCTAGCTGGTAGATGTTCTAGTAGGTTAGGTTTTCTTCTCATGGGTCCTACTCCATCCGAGCTACATTCAGAGAGGATAGTCCAGCGCGGACAAAACACTAGAGCCCCGCTCTTGAACGATTAGGCGATTGCTCTCGGTATTGTAAGATATCAGAGTAGAGAAAGTCTCTAGTAGTCTTTGTCCAAACCACCCATACACTTCTGAGATGAAGGTATCATGCTAGCGATAGCGAAAATCCCTTCGGACACGTTTTTGGAGATCTTCCAGGACTCTAATATCTTAATGGGGTTCTAAGCAAGACAACACTAATTATAGAGAGCCTCTATCCGGGATTATCCAGGACCCAGCGTTCATATGTTTAATTTCGACAACCCAACCATTATTTATTTTTAAATATTTCTTTCCACTATACAATTTCTTTGCCATCGACCATACAGCTGGTAGCTGCCTTTCTCCGTTCCTTCTCTATTACCTCCGCACAGTCAACCGGTGAAAGCACGGCATGCCAAGATCCGTCACTGGTAGAGTCATGGATATGGGCGGTCTCTCTCCGGGCCGACTCTGTGGCTTTATGTGGAGTATGTATATTCTGACAAACGAACAACGCAGGCCCGCGGCGCTTGTGGGCAGAAATAGCAACTTCGGTAGGCTCAGAACTTTTGCTCTTGAAGTTTTAGTAAAGCCCAGGGTCCTCTTACTCATGACGGATAACATTAGCAACCTCATGCTGGATGATATTAGGTGAGAAAGCAAACCTGCCGAGTTTCCAGGGTGCCTAAATCGGAAGCTTGGCGACGTGGGATTGGTGCTTTCCGATTGCTGGGTCACGGCCCGGCTTCTGATGGATATCCCTTAATACCCCTAGTCGGGTTGCAGTTGTATTGGATGATGCTATCGTTTCTCGTACGAAGGAACCAAGGCCATTCACGAGGAGCCACCCCCGGGCATTATGGGAAAACCCCCTGGATCAAGAGATATATAAGTTTGAAAACATACAGAATGGTGGCAGTGACAAGCTAGGATTGAAGTAGGTGCTGCGAGGGATCTGACAAGAGACTTTGCTTCCATCATGTTCCGAGGTGACTTCTCTGCCTAAATAGCAATTTCGCGAGATTGGGGCATAGTTCACGGAAGAAAAAAAGTATTCAGGAGTTTAACCCCAACTCACATCTTTCCAGTCTAAACAATGAGATGACATTGGGTGGGTATTTCGGAGCCAATGCAAAGCCGAGTTAAAGCTAATCCCGGTTAATGATTAACTCGGTGCAAGTGAGCGATCACATGATATGCTACATATGGTTGCTGCAATCTGCTTAATGCATGCGAAAGCATATTTCGTACCGATAACGGCTGCTTTGCAGTACTCATGGGATCCCAGTGGATAGTCACCAAAGTATCATAACGGCCCGAGTCCTCAAATTCCAATCACAAAATATCACCCGCTTCCAGACTACTGGGGGATAACGATATGCCTACTATCACGGATGCTAGTTGAACCAAGTCCAACCCACCAATCCCAGCATTCGTGTAGCCGGCACCGCAAGCCGAGCAGGGCTCATCTTCTCCCTTTCCAAAATACGCGACTCAAAGTGCGAGCTCCTGTCACTGTCCAACTGGTTGGGCAAGCGAACATCACTGATTCACAATATCATCCAGATGAGTAGTACCATGGCTGGTATTAAAAACGGTAAGAACAGGGTCTCCCTAAGAGTGTGTTTGTCACAGAGGCTATCAGAATCTGATAGTAAATAAGATCGTAGGGTGCGGTATTGGGGTTGTTGGATTTACTATGGGGCATAGGGTTATGGGTATCACTGGATAGGCATGAGGCGTGAGGCGTGGTGATTAGACCCCCGGTGATGGATTACTGGTTTCACATCCCGTACCCGTAGACATGGGACATTGGTGTTGTTTCATACCCACTGCTAGTACTCATCGGGTGTCGGGTTTACTCTGCTCCGTTTTATGTCATTTGACATATGGCACTAGGTTTAGGGATTAGTTTTCACCCAGCGGTATCTGGTTTAGGGTGATTGTGGAGTGTGCAGGATGATGGTAGTTCGCCTGTCTTCTTTCCCAGAGTTTCTGCTGGCCTGTCGTTTCTGGGGTGCTTCCACGCACTCCATTCGCTCGTCATGGTTTATGAATTTTCGTTTGGTTTTCAAGGATGTTGGTTGCTGAGAAATATATATATCCCACGGTCTGTCCTTAGATAGCATCTTTATTTATTGTCGAGTTCATTGTCCTCCCGAGTTCATTTGTGCTTGTCCCACAGTGATCTCATTCCCGCCGCTTCATCCTTTAGTTCTTTCTATGGGACTTTCGAGAGACAAAAAATGGAATTGGGGAAATTCAGGAAATTCGGGAGAAAGGGAAATACAAGGGTGTTGTTTGCCTCCCACACCTACCCCTGGGTGTACTCGTACTTGTGACTTAAGTACTGCTGAGCACACTGGGCGAAGCGATTGAACGAAAGCATATGTAGAAAAATTGTCCCTCTCTTATAGATACACGGACATACCTCTGACGACATCCTGTGTCTAGCCCGTTATTCTGGCCATCCCAGTGTCTTCTCCACTTCTTGCAGCATTGAGGGCAGTAGAGAAGTCAACAAGTCAAGGGGGTCTCCAGCTCAGGTATCAGTATTTCTAATTTAGTTCTCTGGATAGAAGGGTAATGTATTACAGGACGCGATTTGGGCTTCGCATCTTTTCAGAGTTTGAAGGCTGGGGTAAGGGTGGGTTGGGATCCGTTTGATTCTCTTCGCCCGGAGGCTCTAAATTATGCTAGTAGGGCGATGGGTACCGGTATATGGGCTTTATCCTGCGGAATCGTTTCTTAGAAGCAAGCTGCATCAGTACGGTAAAAACCGAAATAATTGAGAATCTCGCTAGGACATTAGAGTTGCCTCTCCTAGTAAGGTCTGTTGTCTCAAGTGGGGCAGAGAGAGAATCTTCTCGCTGTGCGTTCTCCCCCTAATCTAAAGGGGGAAATTCTGGACGTCCCCACGCCATTCTCAATTGTTACGGTAACTAATAACGAGGTTGTTAGAATCTTCATCCAGGGTCCAAGACTTCCTAACCCCATCTATATCTTAATATGAAGTAGCAGTAGGTGTTAATCTTGATGTAATAGCCACCAGCCAACAGCTCTGGGATGAAACCATCAGAGAGTTAGATGCACTCGATCGACTCTATAATTTCTCACGCCTAGCCACTTAGCATTTTATGGTTCGAAGTCCGGAGTGAGATGCCGGGGTATCTCTAGGCACTGGTAGGTCTCTTTGCTTTTTCACACTCATTTAACTCAAGTCTGGACAACCACTCTCCTGCGACACTACAATAAGCCATCCCCTAATCTGTGTGCAGATTTCGCAGCCTTTTAGCGTGGTTAATGGCATAAACTAGCCTCAAATCTTTACCAAAGGTAGTATGGTCAGGAAACTCTTGCCGCGACCTGACCAGTACGGTAGAAAACACCTCCGTGGCTGCGAAACTTGAACTATTCTTAATCTCTTAACATTCTAGGGAACCAAAAAGCAACAAATACAGACGAAGGGATGAATATTTCCCTTTACTTTCTTTCTAAAAGCTATCAAATGGGAATCTATTTGCTACCGAACCGGCGCGGCTTGGGCGCACTTATTGCTTTAGTTGGATCTCACTATCTTTATCAGCATTATTTGAATAGAATCAATATTAATCTTTGTTTAGAAATTTGCTTCCTCCCCTACCCCCACTCACTGTTCTTCGTCACACCTGGCCTCCTCACCTCTGTTTTTTCTTCTACCCCCAGCCCACTCGCTTATGAGAGTCATGGACACCCCGCTTTTGTTCTTTGTTTCTATAAACTCTTATCATATTCCGGTGTTGGATTGAGATTTCCCGGTTTCTCTTTTCCCAGGCTTACTGCCGAGGGTCCGACAGGGCAGGAAGATTAGTCAATTGGTTACACTAGGACAGCGAACCGCCGGCGGTTATCTGCGGCTGAGATAAACAAGAGGCCAAAAAAAGTTATCAAAAAGATTATCGAACTCAGGATAGACGCCAGGGCCAGAGCCTGGTAGGCTCGGGGAAATTTGGATCAACTATGATACTAGCATTTAACGGATCGAACGTAATAAAGAAGGATGAGAACGCGATCTTCGATCTCCCTCCAGCCGCAAATGGCGTGCGATGTTCGAACCCACCCTGACCAATGTTTTCTCCCTACCATAAAGAGACTACTGCCCATCAGTCATGTTTCAAACCCTAAAGCACTCGAGCAGGGACAGATAGGGCAACAGGCATGACGCGCTAGTATCATACAATAATGGTAATATAAGCTTTTTTTCGGAGGTGGACTCCAAGTAACCAACTCTGAGAAGGTGTAAGCCAGTCAAGGTGAACGCATCAAATACAGCAATCCGATTGTAATGTTGAGGACTTAAGTTAACTTGAGTACCGGTTCTCGAGTACAGAGTGTCGGCACTCACTGCAGCAAAGGCCACCCTGGTTGACACTTGACAAGTGCAAGTGCAGCTCAGCGACGGGAACTAGCTGTGGGCTGAAACCACTAGATTGTTCAATTCAACCTCGGAATCTGCCAGTACGGTGCTCGTACAGTACCGGTAAGTGATCGCCAACTACCGATCCCCCGAAGCCATAAAGGGATATATCTCACGTGGATCATTTGCATAAAAATGATGCCTATTAGATTTAGCGGAGCTCCGGGGCTGAGATGGGGTATCACGAACCTGCCGGAGTATTACCGCCCCATTATTCACTGATTACTGTTTGTCTTTAGGCAGCAGGATTATCTCTGATTGGACCGTTTCATTCGCCTAAGTGCAAGCATCCGGGGATATGATGCTTTCCCATGCACAATCTCTCGTGCAGCAATGAAAACCAGGCCCTGTGATGGTGAAATAGGCCATTCGATAGGGTAGTGGATGCTGTTGAAAATTATCTCGTATTGCTTGGGCAGGGGAAAAGTGGGGTTTTCTAATAATTATAATTTGGTAACAACCATATGGATGTAACTTTCTAGTGTCATGATTGGTGGGGCATTCATGTCGTATTACCTGTAACTGATCAATAACAGACAGTGATTCCATCCGGATCGGAATTGAAGTTAGGCTTGAGAAACCCCGATTTATTATTGATTTAGACATACTAGCTTCGGGGGACGGGCTCAGCTACACGGATCTATCAGCTCACCAGTAATCCTAATTAAATTTTACTACCGTAGCTGCACTCTGTCCTCAACGGGATTGAGGCATTATGTAAGTCATTGTGGAAGTCGGGTGAAGTTAAAACCCGACTGTGGGCATGGGAGGGAGGCGTATCGATAAAAAAAGCCACCCACTAAGGACAGCTTGGGGCCGACATCCCGCTCTTATAGACAGGAGAATTGTGGTAGCGAGGATGTCGGTATATGAATGAGAAAAGGTACGCCTAGCCGTCCACTTAGGGGTTTTGAAGGGTTACATATCACGGGTGGACGGCCAAAGGCGGCCAGATACTTGCACCAGCATATCATAATCTCGAAGCGTTATACCGGTATGGAGGGTCGGAAGATAGGCGCAATCTAGATGGAGTTCCCTTTTAGAGTGCTCGTACTGGGATTCAGTTGATTCCAAACAGATGACATCCCCGAGCCCAGCAACCGACCTGCCCATTCATGAGGCAACCGAGAACTTGGAAAACTCAAGGTACTCAAGTATGTGTCAGTGAAGATATTTCATTCATTCCTTCCCTCCTCTGTTTGTGTGCGTGAAAAGCTGGAGCTTGGACTGACATCTGTACCTGTATTTATGTATGCTCAGGTTTCACAAGGATCGCCGGGGAGGGCACTCCCTTCAGACCTCCCCCCAGAGCATCCTCACTGATACAGTATACTTGCATGAAGAGGGCACATTTGGTGATTTGACGAAGAAGAGAGCAAAGGCATCATAGGCATCAGTCTGGCTGCGCTGCTGCAGGGAAGGTCGGAGGCTGAGGATGAGGGGGAAAAAATAAGCTCATCCGCTGCAAGAACTTGAATTTCGTGCGACTACACCTCCGAAGCCAAGTTCCATCCCTTTCATTTGTTTTTTTCCCCTCCACTGAAACTTTCTTTTTTTCCTTTTTCTTCCCACCTTCCCTCCCCCTCTTCCCTCTCATCTTTGATTGATCCCCCCTTGGAACCTACCCTGCCGAATTCATTACTCGAGTACTATCGCTCATCCCGGACAAAAAAGTAAACTTTGCCGATTGCCGGTATAGGAGAGACAAAAGACGGAGACTCCTCCGTCTCACAGTCACGACTTGTAGCCGGTGAAATACGAATGGGAGTGACTGTCGGGTGAAAGTCGCGGTATTCGGCAGACGGGGTGTTGGGGACACATCCTCGCTTGCTTACTCACTTTGGGCCGTCTTGCTTCTTTTCTTCAACCCTTCTCCCCTCTCTCACTTTTTTTTTCTTGGTGGTTTTTATCAACAAGATCTCATTTCTTCATCTTGGCGTTTGAGCCTCTTTGATGTGAAAGGGTTAGTATCACTTACTGACATGAAAACCACCTCTCTTCTCGCCAAAGATTTCGCTTTCAACAGAGTCGATAGCGCAACCGTCCTCGTCAGCTCTTACGAAAGCCCCACGAGCGCGTCAAACTTCGCTTGTGCCTGCCCACTATCATCTCCCTTGTCACCAAGCCTACCCTCCCATGATTGTCGTGTCATTGCTAGTTCTGGCCCTTTCCGCCCTCTTAATCCCCCTCATTCCCAACGCGAGGCCTTGGATAACGAAGAACATCCTCCATAGGGGCTCCGCTTCAACATCCTCCTCATCACCATCGTCAGCAAACATGTCTTCGGCCGCATTAACTTCCCCGCCTGATAGTCCCACCGATGCTACTTCGCTCGCCTCGGTCCCTCCACCGGCAGATCTCTCATCAGTGCCGCTACTCTCTGAAGACCTTCAATTAACGTACCTCGCGGAAGGCGCGGCAAACATCATTTACCGCCTCTCCGCCCCACCAGGGGCTCCTCCAACAGATGAATATGCCAACAAATTGCTACGGCTCCGCAAAGCACTTCCCTCCGCCCAGCCCAATTTGTTAGCGTACTCTCACCTCCTTCACACTTTCCACCCCCTCTTCCCTTCTCATCTCTTGGTTCCGACGACACTTATCAAGGTCCCAAAATCCGTCATACTTCGGGAAAACGCCAACCTTCTCCAGCTAGAGGATGCTGGAAAGCGCCCCGCCAAAAGACAAGGCTTATACCTTGAAGAGGAAATGGAAGATTACGGTTTCGTAATCCTGGATATGAGTCCACATCCTATTGAAGATCTTCCTCCAACGCCTCCGGACACCGACGATACGACTGCGCCACTAGCTGCTGGTGTCACTGCCGAGGAATTCAAAGGGAAGGGTATCTTGACCCGTCAGATTCTTGTCGAGTTCAAGCCAAAATGGGTAGTTCAATCTCCTTCCGCTCCCGCCAACTGGAGGCGATGCAGAACCTGCGCATTAGGTCTCCAGAAGCGTGGTGGAAAGCCAAACCTCTGCCCGCTTGACTTGTCCTCACAAGAGGAGTCACGTGTTAGGAAAACCCTGCAGCATATTCTGCCGTCTGTTCCGCCGAAGAATTTACAGCTCTGTCCTGGAGAGTCTTGGGAGGATGCCAAGAAAGTGATTGAAAACCACACTGCAGACTTCCTTGTTAGCAGTGAGTTGATGCCCCTGCTGAAGCGCTTGCAACTCGAAATGGACCCCCTAGGTCCCATCAAGGTTGCACGGGAAGGTAACCAGGACGACCGGGAGAAATTTGTTACCGCCATGACTGTCCGCGACCTCACCATGTTCCTTCGCATCGACTTGGATGGCGGTGTCGAAGCGCGCATCGGAGACTTGGATCTCAAGACAGGCGAAGCCGGAAAATGGGACTACTGGAGCAAGGTGGAGCAGACCCTGATTACCGACGGGTACTACACGGGAACCGAAGAGGGGGCATTGGAAAAGGGCCTCTGGTGCAAACCGTAATCCATATCTATATCTATACACACGGCGCGCGCCGAAATTGTCACCCAACCCAGCAGCATAATTTGTTCTCTGCTCCTGGCTACGGAGACTTATTAGATTGGTTTAATGAGAGTCATGTTGTTTATTGTACTTTGGTGTTTTTGTATTGAGCGGCTTCATGGACTCTCACTCGATGTTCCTGGAATTATTTTCACACGTTGTACTTGTAATAATAACGAGTGCTCAATAAACTTTAAATCCGAAGATGAGAATTCCTGATCCTAGTGTGAAGTTGACACAGTCTGTGGCTGGTGCTGGATCTAAATTATTTTGTTCAGTTGGTATGTCCCCTCCCTCCCTCCGAATGGCACAGCACAAGCATCACGCGAATGCTACTTTACTACCGTACGAAGGCAAGGTAGCATTGTTGACCAACCAGTGGGAGGAGGGTCGTTGTCGCGGGGCACGAGACCCTTTCTTCGTGTTTGCGCTATTACAATTTCGGGAGTATCATCTCGAGGGGCGCATATGGGGAGATAGATTAACGGTGGCGTCCTGCGGTATTTGAGTGGGCTAGTGGGTTTGAGGCGTTAGGTATTGGGTTAAGCCCTAGAAGACATAGCATGTCATGCTCAACCCCGTAGAGTTTAAGTGACTACCATACGGTACGATACTTGCGGTTTGGCATTAGTGATGCCGACGGAATGCTTTCGGGCTCGAGTACTCGAGTACATCCCCCAGAAATCCACAAGGGTAGCTATGTGGATACCATGAAAGAAGACTGGGGCAGAAAGATAGATATGACGACCCCCGTATTACGAGTACTGTCTGGACTCTTCTGTCATATGGAGCGTGCAGAGACGGGCCTGGCTGTGTGGAGTAATATTCAATAGAGAGTTTGCGCATGGAGAGCCTGGTGGTAGGAAATCAGGTTATTTTCGGTTAACCTAAAAGTCTTGGACACTCAGGTGGGTGGAGGAGACCTAGAAGAGGTGTAAAATGAGGGCTTTTCAGACCTGAAGAAATTCGATCATTGCAGAACAATAAATCAGCAACCACAGCATATGCTCGGACCATTTGGACGTTCCCAATAGTGTGATAGGCCCAAGGAAGATATTTCCATCGCCAGGGGATAGTACTATTATGTTCCCTCAAATTTGTTGCCTTCTACCCAACTAGCGTAGCCCAAAATCTGAATTTGAGTAGAATAAATTTGAGCTACCTACACCTGTTGCGCGGGCATATTTTTGTGCCTAAGTCTACTTCCTACTAACTGCCGCCTTTATTAAGAGTCTCTCTCTGACCTTTATCTATGCACAAACAACTACTCCGCCACGCCTTCCTTGTAACAATTGGGTTTACCTCTCGTAACTTCTCAACACTAGCAGTGACAGTGGTTTCTAGGGTTGCTTGATTTATGGATGATAGCTATCAATATAATTCTCCTGGCGTTGAGACTGCCCGAGGGGAGTAACTGTTATGTTGCCACTAGCCACCATATACCTCCTAGACAGACTTTTATACCACGCTTTCAGCTTCAGGCACGAGATAGGTTACAGTGCGTGACGTTTTGTTGTGGCTCGACCAACCAAATTAGACACAGCAAAGCACTCAGTTCGAGCGGCACGTGACCAGTCATGGCGAATGAGGCTGCATATTGCGCTACTCTCTTGTCAAGACACAGCCCCGCTTTTGCTAGAAATTGACTATTTCCATCAGCACTGGCATCTTCCTATTAGCCCTCTCCACCGCTACCTCGTTCCAAAGAGAAGATATCATCACAGATACCACCAGCCTATGTTCGGAAATCATGAGCGGCTGCAGCCCAAGCATATTCAGCAACAACAACCGCAGCTTTAATGTCACACAAAATTCCAATAACACTACCTACAATTTCACAGCCGGTAGTGATGAAGAATCGCGGATTCTGTCATGGATATCGCCATTGGAGTCATGGAAGAGGCATAGTGATGTGGCTCGTGCGCGTGCTGAAGGTGTAGGAGAGTGGGTACTGCAAAGTAACGAGTTTCAAGCATGGCGGCAGGATGGAAACAATGGGTCAGTTGGTAGAGTTATGTTTTGTCATGGGGTTCCTGGGGCGGGAAAGACTTTTATTTGGTAAGACTTGCAAGCCCACATACACCCAAACCACTGCTTACCTCGCAATAGCTCCTTAGTTGTAGATACGCTATGCGATGAGACTACTGGACTAAATGTTGCAGTTGGTTGCCTGTATTGCGATTACCGTGGCCAGAAGGAGCAAACCACGGAAGTTATGATTGGGAGCCTCCTGAGGCAGTTTGTAGCAGGGTTGGCAGAAATTCCGGAAGCGGTCACACAAGCCTTCCGGACAGCGAAGCCACATCTTGGAGGGCGAGCACCAGCGCTGGCAAAGATTGTTGAGCTATTTCCGGCAGTATTGGAACGCTTTCAGCGAGTATTTATCTGTGTCGACGCATTGGACGAGTTTGTAGCGGAGTATAGAGCCCAGCTTCTACTCTCCTTACACCAGGTTTTGGATAGGTCACCGAATACTAGATTGTTTCTTACAGCGAGGCCTCATATCCGGTTGGAGCTAGAAAGCAATATCCCACTAGATCTAAGCATCATTGCTATACAAACTCCCTCTAGTGACATCGAAGGCTACCTAGCGACAAAACTGGATACCGATCCACACCCTAGAGCGATGGATGGTGGCTTAAGGTCAGAAATTATAACAAAAATTCTCAAGGAGTCTTCCGGGGTGTAATTATTTCTTAATTTATGCCAGATTCACAGCTGAGGATATGATGAAGCTTCCTTCTAGTTACTTTGCGGATCGATTCAATATTAGGAGAGATCACCATCGGCGGAAGAAGAAAGAAACTCCACGAAACGACAAATGGCTTGGGCGATGCCTACACAGCTACTCTGAAACGAATAAAAGGGCAGCGTGGAGCCCTGGCAAGGTTTGGAATTTCTGCGCTGATGTGGATTTCATTGGCAGAACGGCCCCTGGGCATCAATGAGCTATGTGATGCTTTAGCGATGGAAGTTGGAGGTCCAAATATCGATAACGAAATGGTTCCTCCAATCGAGACTGTTGTGGCGTCCTGTTTGGGACTAGTCACGATTGACCATGCATCATCCACGGTCCGTCTAGTACATGCTACTTTAGAGGAGTATCTTCACAGCAACAAGGACAGTATCTTTCAAAATCCCCATGCCTCTATGGCTGAGATTTGCTTGAGCTATCTGGGAATGCAATCAGTTCGAGAGCTACCGTCCAATCTTAAAACTGCACCACCAGCATTCCCGCTTCTTGCCTATGCTTCCTGTCACTGGGGAGCTCATGCCCGAGAAGAGTTTACAATTTCTGTCAAGGATCACGCGATCGGAATTCTAGGTCAATACCCTCAACATGCGGCTGCAAGCATCTTTTTATGGAACTGGAGAGCCCAGTGCTACTGGTGGCGTGGCTCTGCGGGGTTTAGTGGACTGCATTATGTTGCATACGTAGGAATCAACGAACTTTTAAAGGCACTGTTGAGTATGGAACAAGCGAGCTTGAACCAACCCGATGAGTGGGGCCGCACACCTTTGTTTTTGGCTGCTGAAAGGGGAAACGAAGGGTCAGTAAGGACCCTACTAAGCCACACCGACCTCAACCCCAACTCCTCTGATTGGCTTGGCCAGACGCCACTCCTTCGGGCTTCTTCAAATGGCCATGAAGAAGTTGTAAGGATCCTACTAAGCCGCGGTGATGTTAACCCAAACTCAGCAGATCGGGATGACCGAACACCACTCTTTCTAGCTTCTGAAAATGGCCATGAAGGAGTGGTAATAGCCCTACTAGGCCGTAGCGATGTCAACCCAAACTCCACACATGAGGTTGGCCAAACACCACTCTTCCGAGCCTCTGCAAATGGCCATGAAGGAGCCGTAAGGGCCCTACTGGGCCACAGCGGTGTCGATCCCAACTTAGCAGATTGGGGCAACCAAACGCCACTCTCCTGGGCTTCTGCAAATGGCCATGCAGGAGCCGTAAGTATCCTACTAAGCCGCGGTGATGTCAACCCCAACTCAGCAGACTTACTCTGCAGAACGCCACTCTTCCTGGCTTCCGAAAATGGCCATGAAGAAGTCGTAAGAATCCTACTAAGCAGCGCCAATATCGACCTCAACCTAGCAGATCAAGAAGGCCAGACGCCACTCCTCAGGGCTTCTGCAAATGGCCAGGAAGGAGCCATAAGGATCCTAGTTAGCCACGGGGATGTCAACCCAAACTCAGCAGATCGGGGTGGCCGAACACCGCTCCTTAAAGCTTCTGCAAATGGCCATGAACAAGTCGTAAGAATCCTACTTGGCCGCAGAGATGTCAACCCAACCTCAGTAGATCAGGATGGCCGGATGCCACTCTCCTGGGCTTCTGAAAATGGCCATGAGGGTGTTATCAGGATCCTACTTAGCAACAGCGATGTCAATCTAAGCTCAGTAGATCGGGATGGCCGGACACCACTCTCCCGGGCTTCTGCAAATGGCCATGGAGGAGTCGTCAGGATCCTACGTAGTCACGGCGATGTCAGCCTAAGCTCAGTAGATTGGGGTAGCCGGACGTCACCCGAGTGGGCTTCTGCAAATGGCCATGAAGAGACCCTACTTAGCCTCGTAGATTGGGAAAGCTTTGTGATACTCCCCCCGTTCTTGGAAAACAACGATTTTGATGACTACCTTGGAGGCGGCTTTGAATAAGCCGAAGACGGCTCTGAAGAAGCTTCAACCCTACTAGGCCCTGCTCATGTCAACCACCCCTTTCTTAAGTAGGTTGGCACCGGTGGCCATCGTCTTGGGTATTGGAGCTGTGTAGTACGGTCGGGTGATACGGTAGCAAGGCTTGGCAATCATGTATTTCTCTATAATAATATTAATAGCCTTAGCCGTAGCCAGGAAATACATCAAGTCATTCTCCCACGACAACCGATTCCAACCAACTTCGTATGCACAAACACCACTCTTCCAGGCTTCTGCCAATGGCTATGAAGGAGCCGTAAGACACCCACTAAGCCACACTTGTGTTAACCCCAACCCAGCAGACTTATTTCACCAAACACCACGCTTCCTGGCTTCTGCAAATGGGCATGAAGGAGTTGTGGGGATCCTACTAAGCCGCGCCGATGTCAGCCCCAACTCACCAGATTCAGACGGCTAGACATGGCTGCGTATACGTGCCCTCCATCGATACCTGAGGGTGACAGGTTTACTACGGGCCTGGCGGTAAATTGCTCGACTGCATCGACCATCATCCCATGCTCGTTCCCTCAGCTTCCCCTCTCGCATTTCACCGGCACAAGCACCACCCTCACCCCCCTCACCCTTCCAACTCTGTGTTATGCGTTCTCCCACCTCCCCGTCATCCACAATTCCAGTTTGATATCCTCTTCTACTGTTATCACCGAGGGTTTATTGTCTTATTCTCTTTTTCTTTCTCATTTTTTTCTCTCTGAAAGCTATTCCTCCGCATGTACTCTCTGTATACCTTAACGGCGTTTCTGCTGGGGTTGTCTTTATTCTCTTTTTCTCAATTTCATGCTTAGGTGTTTCGGATGCAGACAAGTTATTCGGCATGCATACTACGATATTCTCCCTCCTGGACCCAACATGGGGGTGGGAGGAAAGGGTCGACACTTCATTAAAAAGAACTTAGGGCTCAATAATAGTCTAGCGATAATGTATATAATTTATAATACCGCCTTCTCTGATGTGGTGCTGTACTTGCCGTAAAAGCAAAAGATATTTTCTTTCCTTGCTAGAGTGCTTGAGGGGCTGAGAACTCTTTCCATGATATCACTGGGGAAACACAGGTAAGTAAGAACTTCACCACAAGTGATGAATTTACATAGCTGTCCAAATAGCTGCTAGTTCAGTCTTGTTTTTTCCCCTCTCCGCGCCATAATAGAGGCTCAGATAGGTTCCCCAACCACGAGAGGTAAAATTTCACAGCCAAAAGCAGGAAACGGCTCTAGGCAAAAAATAAAATTGAGAAATTCTAGCACAGACGACCTTTTCGAAATAGATAGGAATTGAAAGTTCCTTGCACCAGAAAAGGGATCGAAAAACACAGAAAAGGCGAGCTACTCAGACCACGAGAGAGATATAAAAAGTTTATAAAAAAAATTACGTGAAAAAAACACCAAAGTTTATCAGACCGGAGGGGGCAATTCCAACGGCACCGCACCCGGTGCAATTATTCAAATTTCTCCTGCAGTGAAAGATTCCACTACAAAGCTAGGTAATTTGCAGTCATGCTATCCTGCCCTGGAGACAACAATTGTGAGGTTTCGCGTGGGAAGCATTCAGTCAGTGGTTGAGGATAAAGCCTCGGGAGAAAGTGTAAGAAAAAAATGGGTTGTAAGTAGGAAGCACCCCAAGGTAACTGGCGCTAAGTAGTGATGTCAGAAGTATGAGCGATAAGCACCTAAGAAGGCCACTGCCTAACATCAGTGTTGTAGCCTATCGGACGGGGTATGTACCGTACCATTTTAGATTTCTGTCAAGTATTATAAGTCGCGACGGTTTAAATGCCCACTCCATCCCAACAGCGAATCAAGGTGCGAGTATACCAACGGCGTAGAGAAAACAAAGAAGAAAAGAGCCAGAAGTAACCGGCACTTATCACTTAAAAACTGCGC
>Ga0307507_10007108_pt1 | contig 16565 bp, 13 predicted proteins | sample 7_EM_MG_FD_207223 | JGI IMG/M metagenome (GOLD analysis project Ga0307507, IMG submission 207223) | Populus trichocarpa ectomycorrhiza microbial communities from riparian zone in the Pacific Northwest, United States - 7_EM | ecosystem: Host-associated > Plants > Roots > Unclassified | place...
GCTCGTGGGCGGGCGGGGCAGTGGAGGATAGCTGGTCGGAACGTTCCTTGGTCGGTTCCGCATCGAGGGTAGGTAAGCATGGGGTTCTCGTCGAACCAGGGGGGGTGGGCCGCGAGCTAACTTTTGGCGGAGGGCATCTGGTGGATTCTCCCAGCCACGAATTTCCCTAGGCCCATAAAAGGGTGTGGGGATAGGCGGCGGGGGGTGGTTGTAGTAGGGGGGGGTGGGGGCGTCAGTAGCCTAGTCCTTGATCAACATGTCGTTGGCCCTGGTTCGCAGGGCGTGGTAGATGTGTGCCATGAGCTGGGCAGGAGGGATGTTACTCCTAGCAGGGAGGGGGGCATGGAGGACGAGGGGGAAGCGCGTTAGGCCTTCCTGTAGGGGGCGTGTGGGGTGTGCTAAGGCATCGATCAGCAGGTGTTTCCTGATGGGAGGGGATAGAAGGGGAGTCCGCCAGTCAAGCGGGAGGTAGACTGATGAGAGGCCTTTGGTGAGATGTCGAGACGAGTCTTGGGCCCAGAAAGTCGAAAGAGAAGGAAAGCATGCTGGCAGTCTTGCGGAGCCTGGGTTGTCCGTAGGGGGGGTGCAACCGACCTTAAGGGTTGCCAGACATCCCCTGTATCTGCAGTAGGAAATGACTGGAGGGAGGCAAGCCTCTCGAGACAGGATGGAGGTTGGGGTGGAGCAAAAGGCGTTGGTGGTCCATGTTTGGACCCTAGGCCAAAAGCTGTTCATGCCCCAGAGGGTGCTGGAGTTGGGGGTATGGAAGTCGGCCCCGTAGGGTAGTATAGGTAGTAGAAGGCCCTGGGCGATGTGGTGGCAGAGGAAAGGTCTGACGCCAGCGCCAGGGGAGGATGCTCTTTTGACGAATGAGAAGGCAGCCTGGGCTAGTCAGAGTCTGTGTTTGTAGTGGTGTGTGGAGGTCAGGGCAGGGGTCAGCCAGTAGCCCAGCCACCTTACAACTCGTTGGGGGTGAAAAAGAAGACCGTCCAGTTCGATGGGGCTAGTCACGTGGGGGGTCCTCTGGCTGGGAGTCCTCCAGTGTATGAGTTCGGTTTTGGGGACAGAGAAGGAGACTCCCAGATTCCGGCCCCTACCGGCTATTCCTGTGAGGGTTCTTTGTAGGCGGCGGATCTTGTCCCGGTGGGATTCCGAGACCACAGTGATGAAGAAGTCGTCAACATAGAATAGCACTATGCCCTTTGGTATTGCCGAGTGTAAGGGGGCCACGTAGAGGAGGAAGCGGAGGGGCGAAATAGGGGACCCTTGTGGGGTGCCCACCGAGACCGGTGCTGGGAGGTTGGAGGAGCCTTGGAAGACCAGGGTGCAGGATCTCTCAGACAGGAAAGAAGAGGCTCAGTCGACCAGGCATCAGGAAAATGTCGGAGCGTGGTCCAAGGGGGTCCTGAACGCTCCTGGTCCACCAAGGGGGGTTGTGGTCCCCCTGGTCCACTTGGTCCACTCCGATCCATTGTGATCCACACTTTTTGAAATTTTACCGAAAATGTGGACCAGGGTGGATCAGGGTGGACCAGGAGGACCAGGGGGACCATAAACCCCCTTGGTGGACCAGGACTGGTTTTTACATTTTGCTGATACATATAGGAGGGGGTGTGTTTGGTCAGAAGAGAGGCCCTGAGGGTGGCGGCATTGATGTTGTCAAAGCCTGCTTTGATGTTGAGGAAGAGAGTGGAGACCCTGATTTGGGTCTTTGGAGGGTTCTGACCTCATGTGCTAGCGAGAGGCAGGCTTCTGAGGCACTAAGGCGTGGGAGGGAGCCGCATTGGTTGGGGTGGAGCAGGTTCTTGGAGCGGGCGATGCCGGAAAGCCTAACTGTCATGACCCGTATGAGGATTTTTGACACGGTTTTGAGGAGGACTATTATGGGGAACGATGTCCGGGGGTTGTACGAGACTTTCCCTAGTTTGTCCAGGACTATGCCGTTCGCGTCCTTAAGCGTGGGGGGGTGGTACCCGAAAGCCACCAGGGGTGAGAGGACCTCCAAGAGAATCCTCGGGTTGACAAGGTTCATTTTTTTTCCATATCAAGTACGGGATGCCGTCTGGTCCGGGGGCAGAGGAAGGGGAGGATTTGCTTAGGGCGTGTTTGATCTCGTTATTCGTAAGGGGAGGTGACCCAAATCGCATGCGGCTTTTTTCTTTTCTTTTTTTTTATCACGTGCTTTGTCTTATCAACTACTGGGAACAAAGACCGCGTGGAGCTCTAGCTATGGCAAAGAAAAAACCCCATCCCCTAACGTATTGGACCTAGTAATAGGACACTCACTAGTTATGCGACACTACCTGAAATACTACTACTTGAGAGAAAAACTGTTATAACTCAGAGAGTATTATATTACATCAGCTACAAATTTCTATACCAACAGCCAGTACCCATAGCCTCAACCCCCTCTAATGCCATCTCGATTGAAGCAATATAGCTATATCTATGAGTAAATATATACCACAAGTGAGAATTCATGATTGATTTATATGGTCAAGGTTTTTGAAGAGAGAAAATATTTTAAAAATATTCTACTTCTTGAGACATGTAGAGATGGTTCTAGGCCTCAACTGGCAGGTAGTAGTATGTGGATTGGAGCTCTGTTGAAGGCCAGTTGTCACAAACGGTGACTAAGCAAGGCGGACTCTCACATGACTAATAGTTATTAGTCATAGGTTTGTTATCTTTCACGCTATGAGATCAGTTGACTTATAGGTTTTCACATGACGACGCAATAGCGTGTCATTGGGTTATTGTTATTGGTTGATATTTGATATGACACACGATTGTGGTCATGTGGTTTATCTATTTCGCACATGACTCATATTTACGAGTCATGGGTTTTACGCGTGTGACCCCGTTGGGGCACATGATTGGTTTTATGAGTTTTGATTGGTTGCGAGATAGGGCGCAGCTGACGCGGACGGGTCAGCTGATGGATTTCATACTATGACTCATTATGAGTCGTGAGTCGCGGGACGAGAGGGTATGAGTCACGCAGGGTTAGGGTTGAGGGAAGAACCCCTATATAAGGGCACCCTCGGGGCAGGAGATTTGGGTTCTTCACACAACCATCTAAGTTCTTTCATACACTATACTTTCAATACAAAGATCTTTACCTATCAAGCTTTCGGGAATCCCGAGACGACTGTCGCATATGAGCCTAGCGATCGACGTTGCTGGATAGGAGTCAACGGACTTAGCTATCACAACCGCTATTGGGCCAAGAATAAGTGATCGTTAGGAAACTATCGGTTACCTGCTGCAAGTATCACCCGAAGAGAAGAGGATTGTAACACCAGTCGTTAGTTTTACTAAAAGTGAAAAATAACTAAATAGAAGACTTACCTTATAGGTTGTTTGATATGGTTGAGAATCAACCATTTTTTCATCACTACTGCTCTCAGACTCCTCGTCATCAGAGCTGGATGTGTTAACCTCCTCGGCATCATCCTGGTGAATCACCTTTCTTGTATTGGTCTTGGATTGTGCCTTTCTCTGAACTAGAGCTTTGGTCTCCTTACGCTTTGCTGCTGCTTCAACCTTCTTCTTATCAAGTTCCATACGCTTGTGATCCCGCTTAGCCAAGTGCTTGGAACTAAGTACGAGTCCATCGCGGGGCTGTCGTCTATCTGCCTTGGCCGGCTTTACTAGTTAGCGTACTTTATCAACCTCTTCCTTTGCGATAACTCTTGCAGCATCGATAATACGCCCTTCTTTCATACACCTAGTCAAAAGGTCCTTGAGGGCTTTTTTGGCTCAATTTTCTTCAATTTGCTGACTACTTAGCTCAATATGATCAAGCTCGCGTGCTCCAACCACTCTGACAGTGGATGGTCGAAGACCAGGACGTCGGGTAGGCAAAGGAGTCTTTTGAACCATCTTTGCCTGCAAGATAGGATCCCTCAAAATCTAATTTCTGTTGAATGGGATAAGTCCAGAGGCACCCCAGGCGGACCTGATGGTTTCAGGCTTAAAGGTCTTGATCCTTGCCCTCTGAAGCATGGGAAAGATATCTCCCTTCTTGATAGTACCATGGGGGCCTTGTTGACGTACACGATCTTCAAGCTTTTGCCTGTAATAAGTTGTAAGAGGGCCAAAGATACCGACATCAAGAGGCTGGAGAATATGAGTCAAATGGGACAGGAGGCAGACAAGATGAATGTTGTGATCGATTGCATACTTGATGAATACATAGTTCTCCACATGTGTTGAATGGCCATCCAATACAAGAATACGATGCTGGTTGATACCTTTTGCCGGACGTGTCCTTGGTTCAAATACCTCCTGAAACCACTAAAGTATTATCTCAGTATTGGTATAACCTTTGGGGGAGATGGCAAAGAATGCATCTTCCTTCTCTTCAATCTCAATATTGGTGTGGTGTCCCATCAAGTGTGCATTGCCCTTGAAGATAATCAGGGGAGGCAAGACTTGCATTCCACCTGATATTGCTTCAACAATTGTGACCCAATCACAACCACCATCTTGGATGAGGCTGGGATTTCAGCGGGAGGCACGGCAGATCATGGTTCCTGCTCCTCCTAATCCAATAGTGAATCTCATCTCGTCTGTATTCCAGGTGTCTTCATCCTAGACATGAAACTTGCACCGAATGTGATAGAGGGATCAAGATGCTTTCGAAAGGAATCCAGGTCAGTGGCCAGAGCTCTTTCTCTATCCAGACATCGTCCTATTTTGGAATCCAAGTCAGGATGGCGACCCAGAAAGCGTGTCAACCCATGCTCTCCAACTTGGTCCGTGGAATTCCGTGCACGAAGGAGACTCTGAACCATTTGAAAGCCATGTCTGCGCCGAGTTGGAAATCCATAGTCATCCCACTTCTTGATCCAGGAACTTAATGCCTCCTCCTCTGTGTTGGACAGAAGCTGTTGCGATTCATGAGCTCTCTTTGCCGGTGTTGTCTTTTGGGAGATTCGATTATGGAGGGTGGATTATGGTACTTCAAACTGGATAGACAGTTTGCGGACAGAAAGAGTTGTATCAGCCGCATGGGCCTTGAGGGCTTCTTGGAGCCGTATCTCTCTGCTATCCTTGGGTGAAGGCATTCGTATTTGTTGCGTGTTTGAGGTAGTATTCCGAGAGGGTATTTGCTTCGTGTGTACTATGAGAGAGGTGTAATCAGAAGAGGACAAAAATAACCACAACTTAAAATCAACGACTCCAGTTAAATAAGAGAGGAACTGCCATGATTTTTTTGGGTATTATAAACAGACCCTAACAATAGTTCATATGGAAAAGTATTTCCAAACTTACTTGTTTTAGTCTGTCAAATTACTCATCAATGTTGGTGTTGCAAATTCTTCATATATTACCCTTTTAGGTCAATTACCAATATTCCTCTACAGAAAGAAGAGATTATTTCTTCATAGGGTGAAGCTATAGATAGTATTCTACATTATGCCTGAGTATTAGGTCCTTTGATCTCCAATTGGCTATGCTATTTCAATTTCAATTTTACATGTCAGATTTTAAAAAGTGTCCCATAACTAGTGAGTGTCCTATTACTAGGTCAAATACGTTAAACTATATCCACCACGGCGCTAGGGAAAAAGCCATCAACCCAAGTCCCTATGGTAGGAGACCAACCGCACACCAGCCACGCAAAATAAGAAATCAAACTCCGACTAAGAGGCGGAACAAGAAAATCAAATAAATACATGGGGAGGAGGAATCAACAGGAAAACCCTTGCTGTAGACACCAACAACAAAATAAATAATTGTTATAACCACTTCTAAAACCCAAAGTAACCGACAATAAAAGAAGAACAATGGGGGTGCGGGGCGACATAAAACCGTTGTGGCGTTGCAAGCACTACTCATGAACCCAATGGGGTTGACATCCCCTACCGAGGTAGTGCAATACGATGACCGAGCGAGCGTAACCGAGGGGCGCGACCGTGGAGAAATTGCAAGGTAAAGCGAGGGAGTAGTAGGCTACCAGCCAAGTGAGTGGATTGTAGCTGTAACCGAGCAACGGGACGAGACCTTGTAGGGGGAGAGGAGGGGTAGACCAAATGACCGTGGAAACTATCGGTAACGGTGTTCGTGTCTGACTAGACTGCCCCGAACGGAAGTGAAGAGAATGGAGAAATCGACCGTAGCCTCTTGAAAGGTTTTCTCCTACTGCAAACTGTAGTCCCAGCTGTCTGTAACATGGGGGAGAGGGTGTTGCCGACCCTGCGAGCGCTACGCGAGGCAGCGAAATGCAAGGGGAGAGAGGAGGGAGTAGGGCCAAACGACGCCTGGAAACAAGGACGCCAGGGCCCAAGGACATGATAAGGGAAGTAAGGCGAGAGGGGGGGGGGTGCAGCTCACAGAGAGTATGGGTGCAGCTCATTGAGAGTGCGGGGTTGGATGTTGACCATGCATTCTCATGGGGTTGAGATTTCAATCGCCAGGTGTGTAGAGGAGATGGTTTGTGACCCAAATCCAATGCCCCGAGGGTGCCCTTACATCGGGGTTCTTCTCTCAACCCTAACCCTGCCTGATTCATACCCTCGCGTCACGCGACTCATGACTCATAGTGAGTCATAGTGTGAAATCCATCAGCTGACTCGTCCGAGTCAGCTGCGCCATATCTTACAACCAATCAAAACCCATAAAACAAGTCATGTGCCCTAACGGCGTCACATGCGTGAAACCCATGACTCATAACTATAAGTCATGTGCAAGATACATAAACCACATGACCACAATCGTCAGTCATGTCACTAAACAACCAATAACAATCAACCAATGACACGCTGTTGCGTCGTCATGTGAAAGCCTATGAGTCAACTGATCTCATAGCATGAAAGATAACAAACCAATGACTAATAACTATTAGCAATGTGACAGTCTGCCTTGCTGAGTCACCGTTTGTGACACTAAAGCTCGCTTGATGGTCTTGGCTGAGGCATGTGGTGCAACCTCATTACACAATTCTGATAAGGGGAGGCGGCCTGCCTTCTTAGACTCTCTGACTAGGCACCGATGGGTTCTGGTATCAATAATTGTATGTCTTCCAGGCATGGGGAGGTTTTTGACATCACCCCTCTTTTGGAACCGGTTGTAGAAACTTAGAACAGTTCTCTTGGGACAACTTAAGATCTTTCCAATTTTAGAAAAAGGGAGCGATTTTTCTTTCAAGGCCACAATTTGCCCTTTCTCAAACTCTGTGAGATTGCCAGTCTTTTCTGGAGGCATGGTTGTTGAGGGGTGGTTGATCGTTGAGGTGGGGTTTTTTGAGGGGTTGCCCGGTTACCGCCGATCGGACGAATAACTTTGTCCTAGTACTTTAGCAAGCATCAGAGGTAAAGAACAAAAGTGCAACTAGAATAACCTCAAAGCGCAGTGGCTAAGCCTGCAGATGAAAGAATAAGTGATTTACTGGCTAGTATCTTGCTAACTAAAGAAAGCCTAGAAGAGATATCTCTCGATTTAACTAATAGTGACTCCGCCAACCGAACAACATCCCAGGAAATACCCGCTATTGATCAAGCCTGCCCCCAAGCAATCTCAAGTAATCCAAAACCATGCCAATATCGTATTTGCCGGATCATAAAGCATGAGCGAGATGAAATCATGAACTTGACGTTTCTGAGCATAAGAGCTGGAGGAGTGTAACAAGAAAAGCTCCACAAGGCCCTGACGGGCCCAGTAGGGCGTCCGGTCTTAACTCCATCTGCTCTAGTCTGTCTATGGACTCGAAAGAATACGGACTATGACCAGTGGTCCGTCCGGTCCTACCTCTAGGACAGACAGACTGGACATTTCGGAACACTGCATGGCAAACTGCACAATGTTCAAAAGTGCGAACCGAAGTACTAGGCCAGGAGTAGACCAAAGAGTAGATAAATCAGAAACTTCGTTTGCTCTGTGATCTATCTAGAATAACTAACCAAAACATGAAAAAATACCAAGTATAAGGAAACCAAATACCCTATCACAAGCATGGTTAATAAAATCATGCAACCAATACCCTATACCAAGTACTGTGGCGTATGGCAGTGGATTTCACTGGATAGCGCATTCATAGATAGCTAGTTCTTTTATCAAGTACGTAGATAGGTTGTTAGCAGTAGGAGACGGGATGGGCTGGCTTGGATTATGTAAGTCTACAGCTGGTTAGCGGTTTATAAGTCACCGTAGATAGATAGAGAACAACACAACAAGCAACCTCAAGGAAAGGTCGATTTTCTTTACGCTTTTGTGATTTTCTTTCTTCATCACCATGATCATCGAAGGTCATCTAGAGACTTGATTTAATTCTGGCTGTGCGAGCGGTGATTGCCCCTCCCAGAAGTATTATTGGTTTCTCTTCTTTTGTTTCTTGTTTGTTCAGCCATTTCCGTTCCCAGAAGTGATTTTACTGCTATCTACTCGTACTTCCATTAGGACCCGGAATTTCCCTCTTAGTACTGTGGGGCGAGAAATTGGCTGAATGTTTCCTTGCTAGATTTTAGTTTTAGTTTTATTTCTTTTTTTACTTGAAAGGAGATTGAGTGAGCGAGGCGGAGTTAATATTACAGGCGGGAGTGGCAGAGCGAGGGCTACTCGAGTATAGTGTGGAGAGAGTTGCTTAGCTAAGGTTGTTGCCCAGCCGGAGCGGGAAGCGGGACTAGTTTAAATGGCCTTAAGCCATCGCATGTTTGCTAGCAGATGACCATTATTCGTACACCATCATCGTAAGAAAAGAGATTAGCAAGAGTGAATCGCTTGCTTCTTTGTGCCCGGGCTTTCTTTTATTTGACTTTATCTTTGTGAACAGCATTGAGCTGAACCGTGATTTGTTTTTTTCTTTTCTACCGCTTTCTATACTGCTTTTCTACGGAAAACCTTTCACTTCACGAGCATTTCAAGAGAGACATTGGGGCAGAAGTTGGCTTCTTAGTACCCATTGGCCCGGAGGTGTAATAATCAAATCCAAAGGAAACCTCCTGGTCTGAATCCAGATGTGACTAAATGATTCTGGCTACAATAGTTCCAAATACGATATCCGATACGCATTCTCCCTTCATCCAAGTTCCTCATTCTCCGCTAACACCACTGCCTGGGAGCCCGGCATCTACTCCACCACCCCTAGAGCCCAGCAGAGATCATATATCAAAACGCTCTTGATCACAACTTATATCATCTTAACCATCACAACCTCGCTCCCATGGATCTCCTGTCCTCAAGCGAACTCAATCCCAAAAAAAAGCTCTCTATCCTAAGGGATAATTTTATTTAAATCGCTTACGAGGTCAATTTTACATTCCCTGTCCAACTCGTGCTATAGTTCTTTTTTTTTTTTCTTTCTCTTTTCTTCTTTTCTTTGCTTATTTTTCTTTTTTTATAAGTCCTTTATTTGGTTTTGTGTTACTTCTCTCAAATTCCACTGTTGTTCTCTTAGTTGGGAAGATTTTGTTGTTAATACAAATTGGTTTTCAGGTTTTCAATGTAATGTTTTTTGTATTTTTGGTTTCGTGGCGATTGGTCGTTATAGGCCTCCGTATACCACAGTCAAATCTCGCCATTTTTCCCTCCGATGTTGTTTTTCTACAATTAATTTAATTAATTGGCCTACTCTCTCCAGTATTTTTTGCTAATAAGCCAAATTGTTTTTGCACCCCAACGTTATTTAACGAGGGAACATTTATTTTGAATTTTTGCCGAGGTGACCGGACAGCCGCTCGCCAGGAGCGGACTAGACTAGGCCTATACGGCCTATAGGCCGGCCCGGCCCGGCCAGGCTCAGGCGTTACCAAGCCTACAGGCTCCGGCCAGGCCAGGCCCCAGAGAATTTTCATAGGCCAGGCCCGGCTTTACCGAAGCCTGGCCCGCCTGGCCCGTTGGGAACACTGGGGTTTGGGCAAGAGAGAGACAGCTACCTAGTTTCTTACTAGTATGACGTTAACAGTTTGTCGGGACTGGGGAAAAGCAATTCGTCTTGTCTCATAGTGGTTCGAACTTTTTCTAGGGAGGAGGGAAGAAGGAGCCAAAAATAACGAATTTTTTCCTGGGGGGGACTTAATCTCTTTCTCCTCTCTCATATCGGTTGTCTGTCATGAAGAAGAAAAAATTGATCCTGTTGTAGAATCAAGATCAATCGTGGCGATAGAGGAGCCAACGAGGAGGCGAGCTGTCGGCAGCCCGTGCCTTTTTTTTAAGGTTTGTGGTATGGTATCATAAACTACAAAGCTCCCGGAATAATTCCGAACCCATTGTCAGTAAGGATGAATTCGTCCTCAGAGAAATTGCAGCTCGCAGAAACGCCATGTAAATATGGTGCCGATATGTGGTCATATACCAAACATTTTTCCGGGCAGATAGTTCTAGAGCCGGTTCTCTATCCGCATCAATCATTCTCCCTCTTGACATGATATGTACCTCCAATTTAGGAGAACCTCTTCTTAGGGAGTGTAGGAATGGGCGCGGCTCGCATCGTTTCGTGTTGTACCGTATCTTACTTGCCCGGGGGCAGCGAGGTGTTTTCATCACCCATATTTTAAAACTAGATGGTTAGATAAATGGGCCCTAGTAAACCTCACGCCTGCACTACCCTTTGGAGAAAAATAGTATCGTGATATTATGCTATCATAGAAACTGCCCTATTCTAACGGAATTAGTTACAATAGCTTTATCCTGCCCTTCGCTCGGCTTTGGCAGATTCTGCTAGCCGACTAAAAAGGTCAAATTCCATCCTTTCTCCAGCCTTTGCACCATTCATAATTTCGCCAACCATATCAGAACCAGCAGGGAAATCCTACTCGAAGATCGGCTCTCCTTGCCCCCTCATATTTGCGAGCACAGCCTGCCTGAAGTGCCACCGGAGGAATTGATCACCTGGTCGCTGAGGATCCTTAAGGATGGACTTATCGAGATGCTGGCCGGCAAGGCCCGGAATATTGTACGCAAAGCAGACGATCTTGTAATTGTCCTAAGAATATTGTAAGTGGTTGGAACTCGGAAGAACATACTTGCGGACTTACATCAGGGTTGATAGACACGATGTAGCGCTCGAACCGGTTGCGCATATCCGCCCTTAGCAACAATCCGTTCTGAACCGAGTATATACCAGTAGTTTTTTTCGAGGCAGCTCTTCTCGAGGTAGGGGTAGTGATCGAGCGATCATCGCCAGGATCAACCCAGTGCTCTGCGAACTCTAGCGGGAAAATGTGGGTTGCGCAAAATCCAGCCCAACACCCATCCTCTGCATTAATGGCGCGTTCTCCCGTTAAAACACACCCGCCATCGCGCTTACGTACTGCATCACGAAATGTTGTAGTATAAATCTTAGGATGCCCCTTTCCCGTACGGGCCAGCCAAGGCTCATTGTTGGTCATGAGGGAACCGGCAGTACTGATGAAATACTTCCCTGGTTGAAGAGGATTGTCATCCCTCTGAACAATTGTATCACCCTCATAATGCAGGTTGTAGTCCTTGTCGAATATATAGGCGATCTCTACCATGAAGTAAAAATTGGTGTTTGTCATACCATTGGTGAGGCGCAGACCACCGAGAACTGTGCTGGTGTCTTTTGTACTGTAGATGTGGACATTGCGTTTGAGGGAACGATCTTTTGGCGCTCTGATGAAGACCCGCGGCCCCCGTTGGGGGTGTTCGTTGGGGGTTGGGAGAGTTTCCATTGACCTTGCTCTCCAAAAAGAAAACCGATCTAAATCCCTATCCGGAGGTTAAAGGCTGCGAGATGTTCTAGAAAGTTAAAATGCCTTCTTTGCGGTAGCGGCTGGTAGGTGGTAAGTAGAGGAAGCGGGTGCAGGAATTCGTCGAGAGTAAAATATGAAATGGAAGGAGGGCCAACAACCAGAAACCACTAATGAATACCACTTGTTCGGGGGTAGCCTTGCGAATGATAACAAGGTGATTTAACTATTAGCCTTTTTCTAGCTGGCAGGTATGCGGTTGGCCGTAGGTGGGTGGTGAGAGCAACACTCTGATGGCAGCACTAGCACGATGGCCACTTAGCCCGAGTCGGCAGTGGAAATAGCGTGTAGCACAAGAAAGCGCTTGCGGTGTGAGAGGAAAAGGATGACTTCCGTGATTGCTCTCTACTAGGTAGCCGTAGATTTATATACAGGTTGAGGGCACTTGTAATGCACAAACAAGAAAACCCACACAACAGGAAAAACCCATGAAATAACAGTCACGACCCTAAGCTAGTAGTCGTACCCCAAACTAACTATCGTACCCTAATCACTGTAAGCGTGAAAAAGTGAAAGGGAAAAGGCCAAAATTTAATAATAATAATATTATTCTAATACAAAGTGTGTGACAGGATGGGCAGCTTGGTGAATATTAAAATAATAAAAATGAAAGCGAGTGATAATTAATCATGGCAGAGTTACATGTCCGAGCATCGACGTTTACGCGGTATGGGCACTGGATGTGTCAATTGACGAGTCCTTGGTTCATTAGTTTCGTTTTAACTTGTATGACCTGGAGGTGATGCTTGTATGGCGGTGTGATATGTTGGAATTTTGATTATATTTCTGGGAAGTTCTTGCGCTGTACTTGTACTGTACAGTGCACTTCTTGTGGAAGAGCCATTATTTATCATCCCTAGTTTCAGACAATCACTCCCCGGTATAGTACTTGCCAGACTAGACTAGAATTAGACTCAAGACCCCCTCCAGATCTTTGTTCGCGCCAAATTTTTCCACCTTTTGACATGGAGTCAAAACATCCCCGGATGGGGTACGATCCTCGGATAGAATGGAAGGTAGACATGAATCTGATTGTTTGCTCTATTTCACTTTTGTTCTGCCAAGCACTCACCCACTCAAATGTCCACTGTGACCCGCCATAAAAAAGAGCGAAATTGGATCAGCTTTAGCGCCGCTTGGTTCATGAGAATCATAGCAGAAGAGTTTCATTCGTTTCTGCCTGGTATGATAAGCCAGTATCATAAATAACCTAGTGTTTTCGGTAGATTTATTAGAAAGAGCTAATATATGACTGGAGGCACTTATAATACTTGCTTTTCCAATCTTTCATGCATCTATCCATTTTTGTTAAATGACTTCTTCTCAAGGGACCTCACTCATGCATCCCCTCAGTTGGGTTGATAGGATTTCTCCCATAAGCTTAGAAAAACATTACTTTTTTTTTGTTTGAACACCGAAAAAAATTCACGAACTGCGTGTAAACTCTGGGGAAATATACTGGACATACTGTGCATACAGCTGGGGGGTCACTCCAGGCATGAAAAATTCGGATTCATCTGAAACCCAAGTTGATAGATCGAACGAACGAACGAACGGCTTCCCGTATGTACGTGACAAGAGTTGTTTTTTTATCACGTGAACTTGCTTCTGTTGTTTTCAACTTTTGTAAAATTACCTCTCTCTCTAAAAAGAACAATTTATCTCTTAGTTTATACTCGTAGAATAGAATAGAATAGAACTGGTTCGGGCTTTTTTAGGGAGGAGGGAAGGAGTTAATAATAGATTTTTCGCGGGGGTTAATTTCTTTCTCCTCTCCCATATTGGTAGTCCGTCATGGAGAAAAAATTTGATCGTATCATAGAAAATCAATCGTGGTGATAGAGGAGGAGCCAGCTTTGTGGAACTCACTTAGTACCCGTTTATAGATCGGATCTCCCAACCTGTGCTTTTTTAATGGCTTGTGGTATCGATCGTAGACAGCAAGGCATCTCGAATAATTCCGAATCCATTTGTCAGTTAAGGATAAATTAATTAATTTGCCCTCAGAAATTATAGCTCGCAGAAACTCCATGTACTGTAAATAAGATGCCGATATGTGGGGCACGTACTAAACTGTACGATACTCGAGTATCATACATATCCGCGTCGTGGTCCTCGAATATTTTTCATGGCTGAGAGTTCTAGAGACACACCCCCCCTCCGCATCAATTAATCCCCGTCCTGGTAATTATAATACCTCTAAAAGATTTAGGAGCCAAAAAAATTGCCCTATCTTAGGTTCGGTAATGGATCTTTTCTTTTTTTCCTTTAGGAATTTCTATGAGCATGTCACGGCTCTTGGGTTTGTATTATAGGTGTCAATTGTTCATTCCTGTATATTTGAACTAGAAAGAAGTTTGTGACTTGGATATGATACCTCATCACAAAAAGGAATTTGTGTATAAAATAATAGGAGATTCCGTTCTTTACGGGTGATGGAAAAATTGTATTAAACTTGCCTCTTTCGTGGTCGTTCCTTTTTGATCCGGGGTGTAAATAAATAATCGCCGCGCTACTTTTCTATTATAGCTTCGAAAAAAGTAACTCCTCGACATGATAGGCTCTTTTATAATCCAGGTCTTTTTAATACATGTCGGGGACGCCATAAGACCTCCCTCCCTCCCGAGTTTTCTAAAATCGAGGAACCCCCGGAATTCCATCCAAGTCGTAAAAATTTGTTATCTGGGTCCATCCATAAGTTAGCTGGATCAAAGCTTGATCTATAGGAGGTTTTGGCTTTTTGTTTCCTGTGTCTTCAATAGACTAACCTCTATGTTGACATCTAGGTTCGGACTCTACTCTTGGGAGCACTGGAAGGAAGGGCATGCTTCGTAAGGCGAATCATCATCGACACTGTTAGGAACTAGTACGGTGGCTTCCTTGATTGTATTATGGAGGGCAATATCTACCCCTTGAGATCCTCAGTATTCCCAGCGGTTATTATATCTTTGCCGGTCTCCTTTTTTTCTCTGTTTTCTGTTTTTTGCCGAGCTGGTCATGTTGGTTCGTCGTAGTCAAGCTGGGATCTGTGCTGCAAAAAAACCTGGGGAACAAAAAACCTCGGGATATACTGATGGCATTGCTCTTTTTCTTCGAGCATGGGATTGGGAGCGGCCCGCATTATTTCGCGCTGTATTCTATCTACCCAGGGGCAGGGACGTGTTTTATCATCCAAATTTTAAATTAGATAGTTAGGTAAACTGGCCCTAATAAACCTCACGCCTGCAGTACCCTTTGGAGAAAAATAGTATCGTGATATTATGCTATCATAGAAATTGCTCTATTCTAAGAGAATTAGTCACAATAGCTTTATCCTGCCCTTTTCCCGGCTTTAGCAGATCCTGCTAGCCGACTAAGAGCTCAAATTCCGTCCTTTCTCCAGTCATTGCACCATTCATAATTTCGCTGACCATATCAGAACCAGAAGGGAAATCCTACTCGAAGATCGGCTCTCCTTGCCCCCTCATATTTGCGAGCACAGCTTGCCTGAAGTGCCACCTTAGGAATCGATCACCTGGTCGCTGAGGATCCTTAAGGAAGGCCTTATCGATATGCTTGCCAGCAATGTCCGCTTCATCGCGCAGGAAGCAGACGATCTTGTAATTGTCCTAAGAATATTATAAGTGGTTGGAACTCGGAAGAACATACTTGCGAACTTACATCAGAGTTGATAGACACGAGGTAGCGCTCGAACCGCTGGCGTATATCCGTTCTTAGCAACAATCCGTTCTGAACCGAGTATACACCGATACCTCTTCTCAAGGCAGATTTTCTCGAGATAGGGGTAGTGATCGAGGGATCATCGCCAGGATCAACCCAGTGCTCTGCGTACTCAAGCGGGAAAATGCGGGTAGCGCAAAAACCAGTCCAACTCCCATGCGCCGCATTAAGGGCACGATATCCCGTCATAACACACCCGCCATCGCGCTTACGTACTGCATCACGAAATGTTGTAGTATAAATCTTAGGCCGCCCCTCTCCCGTACGGACCAGCCAAGGCTCATTGTTGGTTATGATGGAACCGGCAGTACCGATGAAATACTTCCCTGGTTGAAGAGGATTGTCATCCCTCTTAACAATTGTACCACCCTCATAACGCAGTTTGTAGTCCTTGTCGAGTATATAGGTGATCTCCACCATCGAATAAAAATTGGCGTTTGTCATACCATTGGTGCGGCGCAGACCACCGATAACTGTGCTAGTGTCATTTGCGCTGTAGATGTGGACATTGCGTCCGAGCGAACGATCTTCCGGCATTCTGATTAAGACTTGGGGTCTTCGTTGGGGGTCTTCGTTGAGGATTGGGAGAGTTGCTATTGACCTTGCTCTCCAAAAAGGAAACCGATCTAAATCTGTATCCGGGGGTTGAAGGCTGCGAAATGTTTTAGAAAGTGAAAATGCCTTCTTTGGGGTAGCTGGTGGGCGGTAAGTAGAGGGAGCGGGGGCAGGAATTCGTCGAGAGTGAAATGTAGAATGAAAGGATGACCAAGGACGGGAAACCGCTAATGAATACTACCTGTTCAGGGTGGTGCTAGCAACACTCTGATGGCGACACTAGCACGATGGGACTTAGCCCAGGTTGGCAGTGGAAATGGCGGGTCGCACAGGAAGAAAGCACTTTGGGTGTGAGAGGAAGAGGATGGCTTCCGTGATTGTTCTATTGGAATCGTAGACTTATCCCTTTGTCTGTCCCGAATTTCACACACTTTTAGCGCTGCAGGAAGGGTAATGATAGACAACACACCAAGATAAATTAAAATCAGGTGAAGTACTCGTAGTTGTACCATAGTCAGGAGCAAATCTACGCAGATAACCTTGGTTCCATCATGGCCATGCTGAGCAGTACTCATT
>Ga0307507_10007109_pt1 | contig 16561 bp, 1 predicted proteins | sample 7_EM_MG_FD_207223 | JGI IMG/M metagenome (GOLD analysis project Ga0307507, IMG submission 207223) | Populus trichocarpa ectomycorrhiza microbial communities from riparian zone in the Pacific Northwest, United States - 7_EM | ecosystem: Host-associated > Plants > Roots > Unclassified | place...
TCTGCGTACGGCTCTACACGAAGTTCTGCATCGGGTCCCCGCTATATTCCGATAGCCTACACGTGCCTCTGCCACGTAGCCACCTTATTTTTTACCCATCCTTCCTTACATTCTCCCTACCTAGGGAACCTAGGGAGGCACCAGAACGGCACGGCAGCCAGCAGACGACCGTCGCCAGAACTAGACGACCGTCGCCAGAACCAGATGACCGTCGCCAGAACCAGACGACCGTCGCCAGAACTAGACGACCGTTGCCAGAACCAGACGACGACCGTTCGAACGACCAACCAGCAAACACCACAAACGATTCAATCAATTGATCGATTGAATTGAACTAGAGCTTTAATATTGGCCCGTTACTAAATCGAATCAAGACTTCCTAGGGAGGCACCCTAGACAACTACCGTTTAAATATACAGCCAGCAAACAGCTATAGAGAACGATTTAAATTAATAAGAGCCTTTAATTAGGACAACTCCTCCCCTAAATTAAACTAGACACTAACGCAGGCAGGCAGGCAGGTAGACAGGCAGGTAGGTAGGTAGGTAGGCAGGCAAGTAAGTAAGTAAGTAAGTAAGTAAGTAGGTAGGTAGGTAGGTAGGTAGGTAGGTAGGTAGGTAGGTAGGTAGGTAGGTAGGTAGGTAGGTAGGTAGGTAGGTAGGTAGGTAGGTAGGTAAGTTAGTAGATAGATAGGTAGAAGAGAACTGTTACTATATTATATTAAATTATCTAAAATAATATAATTAATTTTGCTAGCCTTATAAATAGCCTTAAAGTAGCCTTTATTTATCTAAAATATACTATTAGTATAAAAGAGGTAGATGGCTCTAAATACTTTACCAAATGTATAGGTTATATATAGGTTACGCATAGGTTACGCGTAGGCTGCGCGTAGGCTGCGTGTTAAAAAAACATAATATAGGCTAGTTAGTTAGGTTGCCAAATGCCCTTAACTGCGCGCCAATTGTGTTAACTACTAACTATTAAGGCCATTTAGAGGGGACTATATTTTGCCAATGCTACTATAACCTATATATCTTCCCTAGCAGTATTAAAGTACTATAATTACCGCTAAGCTATTATATATAGTTTAAATAAAAAAAAAAGATATTTTAGGGGGTAGGAATTTACTTAAAGGAAAAGACCTATAGCGCCTATAAGTAGAGTATTTAGTATACCAAGCTTAGCGGCGTTAAGAAGACCTAAATTAGATAGGCTAGATACTAGAATATAGACGTAATAATAGGAGCCTACCTTAGCTACCTACCCTATATATTTATGCGGTTAATTACTAGCTTCCTAAAGGAAGGAAAGGGCTATTTTCTCCCCTATGCATAGGAGGTGCTAAAAGAGGCCCTTTATTTAAAAATATGGCCTAAGACTAATATTTAGCTAAAACGTATAAAGGCCTACTACCTAGGTAGGGCTAATAATAAGGTTATATAGCTTAACCTTACGGGCTTAGGATTTCTATACCTCCTCTACATACTTAGGGTAATCCTATTATAGGACTTAGTAATTTTATATAAGTAGTTCCCACTCCACCCCCTATAAAAAGACCCCCTTTTTAGCTATAAGGAGTACTAAAGGTTTACTATATAGGTAGAAAGCTCGCTAGCTAATATAGTTACGCTAAATAAGCTAATAATATAGAAATAGTAGCCTACCTATAAGGCTGTAGCTAAGCTAAGATATAAAACCGCGATCTTTAAGATAAAGGGGGTTTAATTACGCGTGCAGATAATCTTAGAACGCCTTAGTAAGATAGAAAGGTTATTAGCATTATTTATACCTATATAGATCTAGTAAGGGAAGATAGGTATCTTAATAGGGCCTACAGAGTCTATATATCCGTCTATAATATCTATACTACCTACTTAGCTATTTATAATATCTATACTGTCCACTTAGCCATCTATAATATCTATACTGCCCGCTTAGCTGTTTATAATATCTATACTATCCACTTAGTTATCTATAATATCTATACTGCCTACTTAGCTATCTATAATATCCGCACTATCCGCTTAGCTATTTATAATATTTATACTATCTACTTAGCCATCTATAATATCCGCATCACCCCTACTGGCGTAGGCATAAGCTAATACTTAACTATCTCTCCTATTGTGACGGCGCTGGGGCGCGTCACCTAGTCAGGGGTTCGCTTAGGGCCTGGCTTGTATATTTAGACGTGGCCTCACCACCTTCTCTTGCTCCTCACCTTGATATCTTCGTAATATAGCATTTGTTCAAGCACACGTTGCATTCGTTCAAGCTTTGGTTCAGAGGCATTTGTTCGAGCCGTGCGGCATTTGTTCAAGCCGTCATACCTATTTATTCTTAACCTATAAGCGCCGCTAAGGAAATATAAAATGCTTTAAGGTGGTAATTTAGTTTTCTAGCTCTAGATTAAGTAGACTTTAGGGCTAGCGGGTAGGCCATTAATTAAAGCTTTTAATTACTGCTAGGGAGCATACTAGTGGGTTAATAGCGAGGCTATATTCTATAGCCATTGCCGTAGGAGAATTAAGGATATAAGACGGCATGTAAAAGACGGTATAGTAAAAGATAAGATATTACGGACGCTTTAAGTACAATGTTACGACTACTAGGAGAGGAGTTAGAAGAAGCTAGTTAGTTAGTAAGGGCACGATTTAGGGTGGATCTAGTTAAACTATATAACGAGGAATAGTAACCAAGGTTACATGGCGTTATATATAGAGTACGCGGTATATAAACGGAACGTACGTATAATATGTATAACACGTACCTTACGTATAAGGAGAGTTTCTTAGGAGTACGGATATGTATTTAAGGACCCACAGTCCCTACCTAGATAGTTCCTTTCTTTGTAGTAAATCTTAAAATACTATTAAAGTTAATCTGTTGGGTAACTACTCTACTAGTTATTATTTGTACTGTTATATTGTTAACTTCTTATTTACCTACATACCTAGCCCATTAATAAGTTTACTGTGGTATTTCCTATAAGGCTTCCGTTATATATTTACTACCTGGTTACAGTATTAATAAAGTTAAACAGTATACTACTAAAAGTACTAGTCACGACGCTGTCTACGGTAGCTACGACCTTAGGTTTAGGAGGAGATACTAGTATAAGAGATACTAATTCGCAGCTAGTTACGGTGGGTTAGTTATAGGAAATGGTTAATTAATTAATAGATAATAATTAAATACTTAAAGACCGAATTAATGGAATTAGAGTAGCTAAGGTTAAGTTACCGTCTATTAAGCGATTCTTAGGGGAGAAGGCGAAACTTAAAGGGCTCCTTACATAAATGCACTTTAAGGTTATATAGGAGGGAGTAAAGCTGGTAACGCCTATAGACTAAGTTATGTATATAGGACTGTTCTTAACAGGAAGAGCACTTAAGTGGTTTAAACTTTACCTTACCGAAATCTAAGTAAGTAGAATAATAACTACTAATTAGGAAGTACGGTATATATTTACTAGCTAGAGTGGGTTTGCGGAAAGACTAATATAGGTATTTAGAGATCTAAAGGCAATAACTATAGCGGAAAGAAAACTTTAGAACCTAGTATAGCGCACTTTAGCAATTGAGTATACAATATAGTTTTAGACACTCGTAACGCAGGTTAAGTAGAACAATAAGGTGCTTATAGTATAGTATAAACAGGGACTTAAGGCTAAAGTCTAGAATGTGATTATCCTAATGGAAGATGCAGAAACTCTAAGAGAGTTAATAGATTAGTTTATTAAGATTAATAATAGGATCTATTAAAGGAAATAAGCTAAGAAAGGGTAAGATAAAGTTCTATAGTTATATAAGGCGTAGAGCACGTAATAGTAAATATAGAGTTATAAACTATAGAACGGTGGGCTAGAGCTAATAGACTTAAGTGGTATTAAAGAATCTAGAAGATAGAATAAAAAACTATGGAAACCTAGAGGTTAAGGATTAAGTAATTATAGGACTAAGGAGTAGAGGCTAAACTAGGGATCTTAGTAGTAGAAGACGTTTAGGCGGACTCTATAGTAAGAATAGTAGTTTAAATTAGGAGCTTATATAAATTACGGAAAATAAGGTTATTTTGCTAAAGACTATAGAGGTAGTTAGAGTAACCATATAGTAAAGGGCATAAGGTTATTAGAGTATAATAATGCGGATATAGGTATATTACGCGGGACTAAGGATTGTTTAATTAAACACTTCGCGTTTTGTTATAACAACGTATACTAAATTTATAAGGACGCTAAGTATGGTATAAGCTATTGGCTATAAGAGCTAGAGTTAAGAGGACTTAAAGGAACTAAAGAGTTAGATAAAGAATAAGATTGACTTTATAAGCTAGATTAAGATGTTATAGTAATGTACGGATAAAGATTAGCCACTATAATAATGGAGTTGGAGTACTTATTAATTAATAGCGATAAGGAAGAAAAAGGGACTAGCTGGGAGTACCTAAACCTTAGTAACGCAATAAAAGCAAAGACTGAGACTACTATAGAACGCGGTTTAGTAACGGGTATTATAATACTATTAGATATAGTATCTATTGCTTTACAAGACGGAAGGAGTTATATTTAAAGATAATTAAGCAAGTAGATAACTGCTAGTACTAGCTCACTACTTAATAAAGATAAAAGGCTATAGGCTCTAGATTCTTAGGAAGAGATATAAGACGCTTAAGATTCTTAAGATAAGATAAAACATACCCAAGAACCTATAATGGACGATAATCAATAGGGAAGGGTAGCAGCTTAGTTTAAAGGTAAATAAATAAGTATGGGACAAAGATTTCTAGGGATCCTAGACTTTAAAGAACAAATAAGGCCTATAGTAACAGTTCTAGGTAAATATGGTGTTTAGCCTAAAGGTTAAAAAGTTAATATAGTAGTTAAAAAGTTTAATAATATTAGAAACCCGTTTATAAGACGCAATAAGATAGAAACTATAAATAAGTTTAGGTAATAAATTATTAAATAGTAAGAGTAAAAGCTAGACTAAAGATTAGCTATACTAGGACGTATAAAGGACAGAGCACTAGTATAGAAAGTTACTAATAGGCCGAGGGTAGGAACGCTAAGAGCTAAGTAGTTAAGTAATCTAGAAGAAGAAAAGGACTTAGGAATTCCGACTAAATTTATAGAATGACATACTAAAGATTATAATAAGGCAGCAATAAAGAGATACTTCCTTACAAATAAGTTATATACACTTATAGAGCTGTACTAGAAGTAGTATAAATAATACGGAAATGATAAGCAGGAAGATTTCTGTATATAGTTAGATGAGAAGGTCGTACCAGATTAAGCTATATTAGAAAAATAGGTGGGTTATATTAAAGGAGCTTTAATTATAATATTTAAGAACTTAGAAGAATAGGCTGTAGACTAGAGAGAAATAATATAAGTATTAGTACTAGTAAGAGAGATAGTAGGGTTTAGATTAACGCGGGAGAGGTTTAAATTTAAGGATAAAAATAAACTAAAAGTTAACCCAAAGCACCTAGCATATTATACGTTAGCATAAATCGTATATATAGATAATATGTGCAATATATATAGGACACTAAAAGATAAATATTATAAGTATCTAATAAGAATGTACTAGATAATAGAAGAGAAGCAATATAGAGACGTAAAGTATATATATAGTTGGCACCTAGTAGAAGTTTAGGAGTTAGGAGACTTAATACTTTAACTAGGAAAGTTCCTTACGGAAGAATGCCTAGATAGATAATAGTAGTAGGAGTGCCTAGAAAATACTTATTTATAGTATATAGAGAAAAAGAAACGAACTAAGTATTGGCTAAGAGTGGACTAAGTATAGTTAAGATCTAATAGCTATTAGTTAAGAAAAGTGGAGGCCTATAGAACTAGAGGGAGCTAGTAGTAGAGCCTTAAACCCTTAAAGGAATTGCAAGACAACACCTAAATTTAAGAATTAAGTGGCAGGATTAGAAGTTTAAAGCTTTAGTAAATAGTGGAGTAATAAGAAACCACATATTACTAGTAGCAGTTAAAAAAATAGGGTTACTATATAGACAGAAGGAACACCTATACCTATTAATAACGATCTTAGGAGATCTAATAGCCTATAGAGGAGGCATTATTAACCTTAAAATAGGACTTATTTATTATTATTTATTGCTTAACGTCCAATTCAGATCCCTATTGGGCCCACGCGGACTACTCCTTATATACATATGGGGAGAAAACTCTTTTAAAAAAACCCCGTGATCCGTCTCCCTACCTTTTGGGACTCGCCTATAAGGCGCCTATAAGTCACCTATAGTGCTCTACTACCTTACTTTTTGACCTCCTTGGGAACCACTACTGCCGTAACAAGCCTATGGACGCGCTAGTATCGCAAACTTTGCTCTACTACTATAGAGTTATTAGGGGGCGCCTATTACTCGCCCCTTTGCCTTCTATTACTATTTCCTTTATAACCCAAAACTGGTCTAGCATATTTTGGCTAATAAGCCACCGGGTAACCGCCTTAAGACCTTTTTGTGTTAAGAGTAGTGTGTTATAGTTCTCTATGCCAGCTACTAAGAGCATAGCTTCTCGGTTGGTGCGTAGGGGCAGGTAGTTATATAGTAGAGTTTAACGTGCCTGCTTATCTAGGCCTCTACCCTAGTTTTCTGGTATTCTTCCTAATACCTAGGCCTAAAGGCCTAGGGGCTTTCTATAAGCAGTTAGCTACCACCACCATTTAAATAGGGAGTTTTACCAGTTCTTTTAGATATCTTATAATAGGTTACCTAAGTACCAGTCTACCCCCCAGTAGTCTATATAAGAGTCTCCTCCTAGAGTTAGTACGCTTTTACACAGCTTAGGAGCCTTCCACCTTTAGTTTCACGCCTCTTTTCATTGTTTCCGCCAGTATAGGCATAAGCTGCCATTTCTAGGGGTTGCAACTCCCGTCTTATACGCCTACTGGCGTATTCCTACATAGGTGTCATAGCTGCATCCTGTAATATAAAAGCCTTAGGTACCTTCTATAGTTAAGGCCCAAACTAAAAGCCTCCCCTACCTAAGTAACTCCTATTTACTCCTTAAGTATATCTCACCAGTAAGCCGCCCTAGAGGCAAATGGTTCCGTCTATTAATATACTAACACATACATCCGTTCTCTTAAGCCACATAGTAGTCTCTCTAGCTAGGATATAATCCTACCTATCTACCAGGTGCACTAGGGGTTAGGGCCTAATTAAGGGGTAAAGTCCCTAGAGCTAGCAGTAGCTACTACGCACTACGCCCTATAGGAGGCTAGTAGTAATATAGGGGCACAACACCCTATACTGCTGCCAGTTCCCATTTCGCGTTACCTATAAGAGTCTCCTTATAATAGGCTGACTGTGTCTTATAGGAGAGGGGCTATAGAGACACTAGGTCCTACTCCAAACAACCTACTCCCCCCTTTCCTACTAACCAAGCTTATGTCCCCCCCTTTTATAAGCTAGCCTATATCTCTAACTGTCAAGTCCTTATACAACTAGCCTATGTTTCCCCTATAGCCTCCCCCATATATATGCATTAGGTTACATGCACCACGCCTATTAAGACCCTCCTATGAGTCGCCTTATATATATACGCATTAGGTTACATACACCACACCTATTAAGACCCTCCTATAAGTTACCTATAAGTTAACTATGGGTTAACTATAAGTTAACTATAAGTTAAGCGCCATAGGGCCGTTAAAGCTGGCCTGTGTTTCCGCTGCCTAAAGCTTTACCCCATGTTTCTACCTTATTAAGCCGTCTGGTCGCCGTCACGTTGCTATTACGTCACTATCGCGTCGCCGTCCACCAGGTCGCGTATACTACGCCTATTAAGACCCTCTTCTAAGTCACCTAAGTGTACTAGATACCAGATAGGCCCTTATAGAGGGGCCTTAATAAGTTCTCTAGGCAGGGCTTTAACAAGTTCTTTACAGTGGCCCTAGGGCCTTAATAAGTTTCGTATAAAGTATCTATAACGCGTTAACCTTAACAAGTTCTTATAAAAGGAGGATCTCTATGCCCTTATCACATACACTTTGCGATCTTAGAGCTAGTGCAAGCCCAAGGGTGTCCTATTATACGCCTAGGACGCGTCCACATTAACTAGCTAGATAAGACCAGTTTCGGGCCTAGCTGCGAGCCAGGTAGTTATATATTAGGCGGTTTTCGTATCCTAGTTTCCCTTAATGGGCCTCCCTGGATAGTAGAACAAGAGCTCCAAGCAGAGGCAGTAAGGCTCCTGGTGTTGTTAAGGGCAATGCGTTATACGCGTTGCGGGCTCATTACTACAGAGTCGAACGACAGCGCAGCACGCGCTGCGACGGCTCTCTACCATCGCCTCTGCACTTGGCTATTAAGAGGAATAGGATTCCAGATAATATTACCACCCGCGGCGATGTGGACGCGTGCAGTAGGGCTTCGCGGGCATAGGACTTATTTAGTTAACCATTAAAGGGAGATAAGTTAAGATGTCTTTTAATATCCTATTATTAGGAAAGGATAAGGTAATACTAGGAATGCCTTAGTTATAGGAGTATAATCTAAGGATTAATTAGGTTATAGGTTAGGTTAATATTAAGGATATATAACGGCGTAAGATACGGCAACAAACTAAGGGGTCGTTCGGTTGCAATCTGACGCTTTTGAATCTGAACTGAAAGTCCGGCAGAAAGAACGCGTTCCTTCCCGATTTGACACGCGTCTGTGGCTCTACGGGTTGCACGGACGTATGCAATCTGAAGCCTTCAGATTGATCTGGAGTTCAACTAAGGGGTCGTTCGGTTGCAAGTTTAGATCAGAATGAGGGCTTTAGAATGGAGTTGATCTGGAGCTCCAATCTAATTCTGAGGTGACTGTTCGGTTGAATTCCAGTTCAACTTGACTTCAGCCACAAATTTTTGATGTTCCTCTAACCGCCCAAAAAACACGCTAAAAGTTACTAAAAAGTTGGCAACTTTACCACATACAGAATCTGAACTGAGGTCTTGGCGTCAGTTCAAATAAGGAGCTTCGAGCTCCTTAGGGGTCGTTCGGTTGCGATCTGGAGGCCTCAGATTTAGTTCAGAATAGAGTTGATCTAGAGCTCCAATCTGATTCTAAGGCGACTGTTCGGTTGAATTCCAGTTCAACTTAACTTTAGCTATAGATTTTTGATGTTCCTCTAACCGCCTAAAAAACGCGCTAAAACCAGGCGCACTTTACTATATATAGAATCTAAACTAAGGTCTTGGCGTCAGTTTAAATAAGGAGCTTAAAGCTGTTACGAAATTTACATAGATAAGTTCATTAATGAAATGGGTTGATTGATTGATGATCTTGTATTATGTCTTTTTAACCTTAATCTAACGTGTCTTTAGTGATATGTCTTCATGCACGTGACTCGTGCACATGACCCACGCCTTTAGAGAATATAGATTATCTAACACACCCCCTTAGCTTTGAGCTCTTTAAGGTTAAAGCTAGCTACCTTCTTGTGTCCGTTAATAAGTTAATTAAACCGTAATCTTATCTAAATCCTTCCGTCTTGCTCTAATACTGTCCCTTAGGTCCTCTAGTTGCTTCTTTTTATCTAGCTACTCCTTAATATTCACTATCCCGATTATATTAACGAAGCTTTAAAACCTCTGCTTGGGTAGGGCCTTTATAAGTCTATTAGTAATTATCTCCTTTATTACTATCTATTAAAATCGTACTTGTCTTATTATATATTCCTAACATAGCTAGTGTTAATAGATGTCAACGTGTTAGAGCTTTATAATTAGCTTTACCGTGTCTTTTATAATTAGTTAGAGCATCTATGTGTTGTTATATTTAATAATCAAGGGCTTGTTTAGGCGTAACGTTATTACTTTAAACAGCCTACTAATAAAGATAGCTTCCTTTACTATCTGTAATAGGGCTAATAACTTGGCTTCTATACTTAACGTTGTTACCGTACCCTGCTTATTTGCTCTCTAGGCAATTGGCCCCCTAAATAGCTTTATAATATATCCTTACAAGCTCTTTCTGTTAATGGAGTTGTCCGTAAATAATGCATTGCTAGCACAGATAAATAATTGCGCTTTACCTCTACTGTCTCTTCTATCGTCTTATCCTTTATCGCGTATTCCTTTGTCTCTCCCTTTACCGTTTATTCCTTCCTTGTCTCCTCCATAGTAGATTGCTCTGATCCTCGTGCTATATAGGTACTGGGTTACTCTATCTACCACTTAATGGTGCTCTTGGCTTAGGTTCTAATTAAACCTTACCAGCTATAATACTGCAAAAGTAATATCCGGACGCGTTGTAGTGGCTGCATAAAGTATTAAACCCATTTTTCTCTAATATAGCATTGTAGAAGCTGCTTCTCTTAGTAGGGACATAGAACGGACTAGTAGGTCTATATTAGGGGACGGAAGTATTAGACGGATCAATTGGTAATTAGTAGGGAGGAGTTTAGATTCTGCTATAGAAGTGTCCGGAAGACGCCCTATAAGATCTATCTTATACTAATTAGCTATCTTCTTAATATAGACTTTTTAGGATAGCTACAGGAGCCTCTAGCTATAATTATATAGCACGTGGATTCCTAGGAACTATTTTAGCTCGCCAAGAATACTTATCTGGTATTCTTTGTATAGCTCCTTAATTACTTCTTAAGCTTTCTTCTTATCTATCTTTTGGTAGCAGAAGACAATATTATTAATATAGAAGAAGACGACTATTTCACCTTTTAGTATAACACACGGCTTCTAAGGTACCTCTTTAAAGCCCAATTCGTTTAATAAGCTCGTGAGATTCTTCTGCTATAACGGTAGTAATCATCGTAGTCCATATAAGGCTTTTCTTAAGCGCAGTACTTTGTCTTTCTTTCCTTTATTAAACCCTAGTGGTAGCTTTATATAGACAACCTTGTTAAGATCACAATGGACAAACGTATTAACTGTATCTATCTATATCGTCTCTAGGTTGAATTTTGCGGTAATTGCCATAAGGGTTCGGAAGGTTGTACTAGCTAATATAGTAGCTCTCGTAGGTAGGTCTCCTAGGGCCTATTAATTTCCGCATACTACTAAGCATGCCTTGCATTTTTAGAGAAATCCATGCTTGTCCATCTTATAAACAAACACCTACATTAAGCTAAGGATCTGCTGTCCCTTTATATACTTCTTTTCTGTTTCTTAAAACGACCTCATTTAATAATAAGATTAGAGATAGGCTTATTAAGCCTCTTAGAACTGATCTTAAAGAGGATATATATTAAGGTCCCGGATTAACTAAGGTGGCAGAGGTAGGTTCTTCCTATATAATCTAACATCGCGTGTTCTGCCTAATTTCAGCTTACTATTATTAAGTTAACTATTAAGGTTAAACTTCCTTCCTGCTAAGAAGGCGCCTTAATAGGCTAATATAATCCTTTTAGTAACAAAGTCTTTAAACCTATTATTACAGGCTTCCTTAAATAAGTCTTTAACCGAGTTATTAAACACCCCCTAAGTGTAAAACCTATCTCCTACTCGGCTAATGATGTCCTGATTAGTACCTTATATATCTAACTTCGTAGAATACTTGACGTAAAAGGTATATAGAGATTCTTCGTCTTCTTCTGTTAGAGGTGGCGTATAATACACATCTTTAAGAGCTCTTGCAAGGTTAAGATCTGCTAACTCATTAAAGGCTTAAACTGGCTTATCGTTAACGTCTTCCTCTTAAATTAACGATTTAAACACTTCATTATTATCTTCCAGGAGAACCTCGTTCTTGGTTAGGGTATTAGGGAGTTAAATCTTCTTAATTAGCGTATCTAATTCGGCGTGTAGATCCTTTGAGATGTCTATTTGCTTTCCGTTAAAGAACGTCTTCTCGTCAAAGATAACATCCCTAGTAGAGATAATAATACCTTTGTGTGGGATCTAGATCCTATAGATATTGGTAGAGTTATAGCTAACAAGGTAGCTGATATAGGCTCGTGAATCTAGCTTGCTTAGCCTTTTCTTCTTTAGCTAGGCATCCGACGTCATCGCGTACGCCCTACAGCTATAGGCCCTTAGGTGCGCTAGTTGCGGCTTTCTTAACCTATTAGCTAGGTAGGTATAGAACCTTTTATATAGTAATTTCCATCCATTGCTTTCTCGTGGTGTTCGATCTTAAAGGTAGACTATATAGTTAATAATCTCGTTCCATAGATTATGTGGTAGCTTGGCAGCAATTCTTATTACTTATATTCTCTTAATAATTACACCCCCTAAGCGTTTGGCGGTACCGTTCTAAACTTAGGTATATAGCGCTGAAGGCTTAAATGTAATCCCTTAAGTCTGTAGCTATTTAAAAGTTCTCTTTTTCCCTAGCTCGTTATCTGATCTAATAGTATTAACTTTAAGGTTATACCTCAGACGAATCCATTAGATGAAATCTTTAAGCACTTATAGTATCTCCTTCTCCTTACCATGCGTCGTTATAAAATACGGGAAGGTTTTTCCTAAGAAGGTGTTGTGGATAAATATAACTTATATAAATTTAGTATGCGCTTCCTTAAAATCAGTCTAGTCAATATAGAGGTTAAGATAAGGTTTATTAATATTCTATTTTAAGAACCTTCTTAAGACCTAACGCTTAATTTTAGCGAGACTGCAGTATTAACATTCCATCGTCTTAGGGCCTTAAAGCTTAACTCCTAGGGCGTTGAGACCTAGATAATAAAGGCTTATAGGTCCTAGATAACCTAGACGCAGATACTATAGATACGCATCACCTTTCAAATCTGGACGAGCGTCTCTTAACAATGCTCTGCGCTTCTATTGGCGGCGTAGCAGTTGGCTTGTATTAAACGCTGATAGACTTCCTGGTTGGATATATTCAATAGTCTATTATCCGTAACGTTCTTCCATTTAATATAGGATTGTGTCATCCCTCTAAACTAGCAGATTATTGTCTCCTTTATTATCCCAGTAGAACCCTTATTTTTAAAGTAGACGGAATAACACTAGATTTGTATTAAAGTCTATATAAAAGGCAACGTCCTTAAGACGTAGGATTCCCTTGCTCTTGTCTAGTTTTGTAACCTAGATAGTAACATCGCTGTAACCTAGTATAGGCACTTCTGAGCTGCCGGCGATGATATATTTATGTCTTAGAGCTTTCCTAAAATTATAAAAACAAGAGAGGTTATTAAAGATGTGGAAAATGGTTCCTAAGTTAAGAATAGTTAATAGCTTTAATAGATAGAGTTAACTGGTATAATACAATTCTAGGAATATTGTATTAGCTTCTCCCTTAATCTTAACTATCTCCTATCATTATTAAGCTTTATTAACCTTTAATTCCTTAAGCTTAAGTTGTTCTACTTAGGCAGCTAGATTCTTATCTTGCTCTACCTTTATAAGCACCCTTTTTATATGTATACCTACGGCTTTAAATCCCTTAGGCCTTTTGCTCTTAAATAGATACCAATAGTTAGAAAGGGTATGTCCCCTTATATTATATGCCAGGCATTTAAGGTTCTTTAACCTTTTAGAAGACGTCTCTTTAGTTAAATTTATACCTGCCCTTTTTCGGCTGCAAGATAAGCTATTCCCTTTTCCTTTTTAGACTTTAGCAGTAATAGAGATACCCTCTTTAGGCTCTCCTACGAAGTCTACGTTAAATGCACTCCTTCTCGCCGTCGTAGGTACGGCTTTAGAAAGGTTTTGGAATGCTTCTTATAGCTCTATTGCTACTTTACAGTATTCTAATAAGGGAGCCTTTTCAGTATCATTTACCTGCTTTATATACAGAACAAAATAGGTTTCGCTTATAGGTTATATTATATTTATAAGGTCCATTAGCTAGATCCCATTAGTCATCTATAGAAGATTATACTTCTCTACTATCTTTATTACATGCTCCTATTGGTTAAGCTACTAGGTAACCTTTGTCTGCTTAAGCCCTTTAAGTAATTCTGTGTACTGTAGCTATACCTTCCTTATTATAAAGTTCTTTAAGGGCTTAGTGTCTTTTTTTAAACAAATCAGCCATTCTTTAACTATAAGGGAAGGGTTAAGCAGTAGCTTCTTCTAAATTAATACTGTAGATGTAATCTAGGTGCGTATCTATTATAGATGCTCTTCCTGTTTTAGGAAGTACTTTATATCCTAGTCATAGTATTATCTGCTGTTCTTATACGCTTTCTGTTAATTCGTTAAGAGCTATGTATATAAGGTTGCATTCTTATTAAAATTAGTAACTTCTAGATAGGCTAGTTCTTGTAGTAGAGCTTGTTAAGGTGCTATATTATCTGGGTCAACATAGGCCCAAATTCGTTTGTCTACTAGGGCTTATAGTTACTAGATCTATTACTCCCAGTCTTCTAGTTTATTAAGGATGATTATGGTTAACAAACTTAACGTTAGTAGAGTTATTTTAACTAATAAGCAAAGGAGGAATTATGATGGTATTTTGTTATTAGGATCGTCCTTATCGTCAAGATCGTCCTTATTATCAGGGTCGTCCTATAACGATTAATATGGAATCTTATAGAATCTTATAGAATCTTGTAGAAAGTTTGTGTCAGAATCGTCCTGTAATATTTAAGGTAGGATTTCTATCAGAGTCTACGTCCTTAACAATAAGGTAGAATTTCTTTAAATAATTAAGTAATAGTTAACTAGCTTCTTAAGTCGGCGGACCAAGCTCATAACTGTCACAAAATTCACATAAATAAGTTTATTAATGAAATGGGTTGATTAATTAATGATCTTGTATCATGTCTTTTTAACCTTAATCTGACGTGTCTTTAGTGACGTGTCTTTGTGCACGTGACTCGTGCACGTGACCCACGCCTTTAGAGAATACAGATTATCTAACAAAAGCTCCTTAGTTGAACTCCAGATCAATCTGAAGGCTTTAGATTGCACACGTCCGTGCAACCCGTAGAGCCACAGACGCGTATCAAATCGGGAAGGAACGCGTTCTTTCTACTGGACTTTCAGTTCAGATTCAAAAGCGTTAGATTGCAACCGAACGACCCCTTAGTTAAATCTGAAGGCTTTAGATTGCATACGTCCGTGCAACCCGTAGAGCCACAGACGCGTGTTATATTGGGAAGGAACGCGTTCGTTCTGCTAGACTTTTAGTTCAGATTCAATCTAACGCTTTTGCAACCGAACGACCCCTAATAAGGAGCTTCGAGCTCCTTATTTGAACTGACGCCAAGACCTCAGTTCAGATTCTATATATGGTAAAGTGCGCCTAGTTTTAGCGCGTTTTTTAGGCGGTTAGAGGAACATTAAAAATCTATAGCTAAAGTTAAGTTGAACTAGAATTCAACCAAATAGTCGCCTTAGAATCAGATTGGAGCTCTAGATTAACTCTATTCTAAACTAAATCTAAGGCCTCTAGATCGCAACCAAACAACCCCTAAAATAGTATGGTATTAGGTCAGAGCAATATATAAAGAGACTAAGTAAGGCTTAAGTTATGTACTAAAAAGATACTATAAGTATGGTAAAGAGTTATAGTTACTAGAAAGTGAAAAGCTGTTAGAATATATAGTATAGGACTATAAAATAGAATTAGAGCTAGGAATAAGTCTAAGGTTCTTTCTAATTTATAAGCTTACTAAAACCAAGTTAGTAGCGCTTAAGGAGTTTATCTAGAAGAACTTATAAAAGGGATATATTATTATTATTATTATTTATTGCTTAACGTCTAATTCGGATCCCTGTTAGGCCCACGCGGACTACTCCTTATATACATATAGGGAGAAAACTCTATTTAAGAAAACCCCGTGATCCGTCTCCCTACCTTTTAGGGCTTGCTTATAAGTCGCCTGTAAGTTACTAGTAGTGCTCTACTACCTTACTTTTTAACCTCCTTGGGAACTACTGCTGCTATAACAAACCTACGGACGCGCTAGTATTACACACTATACTCTACTTCTGTAGAGTTATTAGGGGGCGCCTATTACTCGCCCCTTTGCCTTCTATTACTATTTCCTTTGCAACCCAGAACTGGTCTAGCATATTTTGGCTAATAAGCCACCGGGTAGCCGCCTTAAGGCCTTTTTATATTAAGAGTAGTGTATTATAGTTTTCTATACTAGCTGCTGAGAGCATTGCTTCTCGGCTGGTGTATAAGGGGCATAATAGTATTACATGTTTTGGTGTCTGTCTTGGCTAGCTATATTTGCACCTTGGGCTACCTATTGGGACACCCACCTAGTAAAGCTAATCTTTTAGTCCTATTATTCCTGTCCTTAAGAGTGTTGCCATTATATTTTCTGCCTTTGTTAGGCCCTCTTAGAGCCCTTAGGTATTTACCCCCTATAGCGTTGCCTATGCTATGGCTTGGGTTCCCCTTACCTAAGTCTACCTCTGTACCTTTGACTCCTATTTATCTCTCCAGCGTCGGTCCAACCAGTATTGTGCAGGTAGTTATATAGTAGAGTTCAACATGCCTGCTTATTTAGGCCTCTACCCTAGTTTTCTAGTATTTAGTCCCAGTTACCTAGGCCTAAAGGCCTAGGGGGCTTTCTATAAGCAGTTAGCTGCCACTACTAATTAACGGGGGGTTTTACTATTCTTTTGGATATCTTATAATGGGGTTA
>Ga0307507_10007110_pt1 | contig 16561 bp, 17 predicted proteins | sample 7_EM_MG_FD_207223 | JGI IMG/M metagenome (GOLD analysis project Ga0307507, IMG submission 207223) | Populus trichocarpa ectomycorrhiza microbial communities from riparian zone in the Pacific Northwest, United States - 7_EM | ecosystem: Host-associated > Plants > Roots > Unclassified | place...
TACCTTCCAAACAATTTTCAATAGGGTAGCACTACTATTTATTGAGATAAAAAAATATACATTTGATTTTCCAGTGGTTGCCATGGTGAGCCGCATAGCGGTAGCGAGCCGCTAAGCGGTGAATTACGTTAATAGCTACTTGCAAAACGAACAACTTTTCGCCTCTCTCAATAATTCGTCAAAGAGTTCCGACTTCCAACGTCCAACTTCCATCTTCCAACTTCGAACCTTCACTTCTGAGGGCGCCGCCGCTACTATATTGTGAAAAAAAGCCAAGGGGTTCTAGGATCGCCGAACGAAAGGGAGGGGTGTATATCCGGGAGAATTCTGAATATAATAGAAATTAGGCAAGATCTAGCTACCCCAGCCAGCTTGGTTCAGGCTTGGCGTTACCAATTCCCTCGGTTAATTTCCTGGCCGGTTCGGTGATACCCTGGAAGCTGCCCTTGAAACTAGAAACCTAACCTTAAAAGCGAAAGAAAAAAAAGAGTCACCCTCCGCAAGCACACCAGCACTCACCCAACTCTTACTCTACCTTTGAGTACTCACCGGGCCACTTTCATCCTCATATTATCCCCAACCCATAAAACGCATACAAACACTCCCCTCTGCCACCCGCTGAAAAATCCCTGTATCTACTTGAGCCTCCGCAAGACGTCACCCTACAAAAATAATTTCCTCCATCCGCCAATCAACCATCAACGCATCTCATGTCTTTCCCTATTGACCGAAACCAAATCCCACAGGGCTTGATCGATGAGCATGATCGGTTCAGTACCTCGAGCAGAAGATGTATCCAGTTTGAGATTCAAGCAGCCTTAATCCCTGATCAGAACAAGTTCGAATATCAATCTGCGATGGAGCTGGTTAGGACCGTGGAAGGGTTTCTCAATTTGGGGTCTGCAGAAGAATATTTCGTACATTTGCACGGTATCTCTGATACTGAGTTTGAGTAGATAGAAAGCGTTCTACAGGCAGCCGGGGTAATGGCTACAGTACGCTTCACATTCGAGAAAGCGTTAGATGCAGCAATCTTACGCATAAGGCCTGGTTCGGACCATCATTCTATCGCAGCCAACTTCGCGGTTCTGTTCACCGATAAAATAGCTTCAATTCCGCGCCACACCTGGCACTCAGTTTCGTGCTGTGGTGCAAGTATATTCCGGATTCCCGGCGTGCGAAGCAAGGAAGGAGATCAATCCTTTCGGCCGCGTAGTCGGAGTGGAAGGGAAGCGTGGCCTTCAGTGATGGTTGAAGTTGGGTATTCGGAAGGAATGGACTTCCTTCGTTTGGATGCCGAGTGGTGGCTCCTCAACTCTAAGGATAAAACACGATTTTTCATCCTTATCGAAATTAAAAGGGATCCCTTCGCCCTACGAATTGAATGCTGGACGATGGCTGAGACAGGCCGTCGTCAAACTAGGAGTACACCCCACAGGATCCCTCTCTGTGTTCAGGAATTCGACATCAACAGAGCCGGCGCTGTGGCATCAAAGATGGGATCGACCGAACTGGAAATTCCCTACGGAGCTATCTTTGACGATCATGACCCCAAGTCGCCCCTACCCCCCTCACCGCCAGTAAAATTTAGCTTTTCTGAACTCTCGGAATTCGCTGTCAGGATGTTTGAAGATCTCACGTGACAGGTATTTCCCACCCGAATCTTGTTTTCTACAAAGATACCAAGCTGGAAATTCACAGAAAATGGGTTGCAGTCGGGTAGAGACCGGAAGGGGTGGTATTTACCAATGGGGTGCTTAAGCGGTCTTTACACTCACTTGTAGATTACTTAGACTTCGTTTGCTGCTCCTGTTTCTGTGGATCCGCTTTGCGGGGTTATGTGGACTTACCCAAATTCCGATTAGGACAATAACGCGTGAGGCCAAAGGCTTTCCATCATTGAATACCGGGGCTGTTTCTACGGTGATAAGGTTGAAACGCATTATTAGACTGTGAATTGATCTATGTTTGTACTTGGGTATAATGGTGTGTCCCAGTCGGCCAGGCCAATCCTGCCCGAAACGACAGCCCAACTGACCCTCGACCGTGCCCAGCGATTGTTTTGAGGCCTGTGATAACCTATGCTTCACCAGAGAAGACCCGGCAGAAACCTCAGCCAACACTCAACGTGATCAAGTGAACTCAGAAAATCTGCCTTAGCCAACCTAGAATATTTGATGAAAACCATGGTTAACTTACTATTGACCCGTTTACCTATAGACGTCCGTCTAACAGCCTGAGGCGATGCCAAGCGTTAATTGGGCCTTTACAGTGGGAGAGAGTGTGGCAAAGTAGATGGCGTTTACCTAGAGTTAGCAACATAAATTTTGGGCTATCTACAACAAGGTAGCACCTTGGAAAATTGGTCAAACACTTTCACGCCCTTTATCAGATACAGGTTGAGACACCACCGTCTACTCGACCACCTATTACAAATTGAATTTAAAAATAGATAGGGGGTTGTGATCAAAATATGAACGAAGGCAGGATCTATTGTATAGGGATAATACATAGGAGGTGGGAGGGGTTCTGCTTGGGCATGCTATTCTGCTTGGGCATGCTAAACAAGGAGTAGGTATTGTATTAGAGCAGATTGAGGGGAGTTCTGGCAGTGGTCCATTGTAAGATGGGTGGATGGTAACGAGCATACTTATACCGAAGTGCATCCTTTAAGCAGATGAAAGAAATATAGGGAAAATCTTCTCTAGGCGCTAGGCAATGATAGACAAGTTTTTGGGGTCATTATTTGTAGGGAGAATAATGGTGTTCTGGTCCTTGCTAAAATTTGTTGGTTGGCGGGGTGGAATTCTTTCGAGTGTTTTCTATGAGAAAAGAAGAAAAGGTCATAGCTGTTGAAGTGTAATGTGCGGGGGAGCCGGGTGGGGACGCTAGGGGAACGGGCAGCGATGGATGTGAGAAAGAGAGTTGTTGTGAGGAGGAGAGTAGTAGTCACGATGGTAGTGGGGGGGGAGGGCAAGAGTGGTAGTGGGATCAGAGGTGGCTATAATAATGAAGATGGTTAGGGTTCCCAAGATCTCTTGAATGGAAAGGGAAGGTGGTATTTTGTTTGTCTGGTCGTATGGGATCATGATTATGGCCAACCAATGCAGAAAATAATGGTGAAAGTGTCGGACGTGATACGACGGAATGAATCCCAAGTCGGTGCTGATGGCGAAGCTCGGCCGCACGATAATGAAGGGTGGTTGGGATAAGGTGTGCTCTAGTGACTCGTGATTGAGGACAAGAGGGCGGAAGAGGATGCAAAATGAGGGGCAGAGACCCTCGTGGCTGTTCTTAGTACATGGTATATGATGGAGATTGCGCGACAAAAGTGTTGCTTAATGGAGATTCTTTATAAGTTAATCGGTAATCAGCACAACTCACAATGAATTGAGTAGGGAGTAGGGAGCTTGGGAGACAGTAAGGAACAGGGTAAGATGGACGTGGTGAGTGAAGAAATCAAAAAAGCTCCATAGGAAACTCGGGGTTCGGGGTCAAGTTATCCCCGAACATATTACCATTTCGTAAGGAAAGAGCGAACAGAGTAAAAGGGCCAATGGCGGAAAACACAAAGAGAAAAATTCAGAATATATAGGAGGGAGTTCTAGGAGTGCCGTTAAGTTGTGGAAGTGATTTTACTCGCATGATTCATCGGTACTCTTAATCTAGCAGAAATAAAAAAAATGAGGTTGAAAGGCACTCGTCACAACAGAAAAGCTGAACGGAGGAGAAAAAATGTAGGAGAGTAAAAGATGGTGGATGGGAGGGAGATGCAAGAAGGTGAAGAATTCCCAACTGGACAGCTCCTGCTATGCCCACAAACAAACTGCGAGAGTTTCAACTGTGGTGAAGATTTTCTCATCTCTGAGCCGGATAAAGCTTGACAACGGCAACGTAAATTTCTTTCCTAAAGGCTTGCTCTCAGGTTCATCCAGGTGGAACTACTCCTTTGCCCGTAGCCTTCCGATTGCTTGCACGATAGGATACCTATGGAACACTGTGCGGGAAGGAGCACAATGTGCATTTATGGCGCTATTCCGCGTAAGAGTGGAATAATTTATAGTAATTTAAGTTTGCAGATTTCGCACTGGGATGATATTCACAGATTATCAAGTCCGGATCAGGTGGTATATACTGTATGAGGCAGCCGGACTCCAGCCATGACATTCATGATATCGAGCTTCAATTTCAGATTTTGTTGATGCCATCGAGCTCGAAGAGTGTGAAGTCAGTCATGAGTCTCCATAGATTTCTTCGTCCTCTCAAATCCTTGATTGAATTCTTTTATTCTATTTCGTGGTCTACGGCGGGTCAAGCAAACCTTGAATCCATAGGGAAAATCAAAGCGAGCAGGAGTCTTCGCAGAAAGCAAAGTACCCGCATAATCTGGTTAAGCTTGTTTTCGCACTAAGACATTAGAATAAAGTGTAAATCAGGACTTTTCCGTTCTAGGTTAGTTGTTTCCTCTAAATAGATCCCAAAAGCCAAAAACGATGCCCCATGGCAACTATTTTTGAAAATCATAGATAACGCCGTACTCCCGACCAGGTAAATGGACTAGAAGAAAATTACTCAGCAACAGGCAAAACATCGTGAATGTTTGATACCGTCAGTCTAGTAGCTTAGAGCTATAGTCAAAGGGGTATTGAAGGGAGGAAAACAGGCGATAGAAGAACTTGATCACTGAAAAAAATTAACTTTCATTATTAAGGCCCTGTTTGGCGTGTCACAATAAAAAGATATCGCAATAAAAGTTGTAAATGGCATATATTCTAAAATAAATTTATAGTATATTTCAGAAATATAGGCTTTTGGTTGTGAAACCACAAAATAAATATATTGAGAGAAAAAAAGCTGGTACACTATCACCCTTGCTCCAACTCTAGGGTTATAGAGCTCAAAATGAAGTCTCATTAGTGGTTCTTAAAACAATTTAGGTCTTGGCTACTCTGATTCCTGTTAAATTCTGTATAAGAATCAAATTTTAGGCCAATTTTAATTAAGTATTGTGTTTATTATTTATAACATATAAATAGTCAATGATATAATTATTAAAATTTATATGATGAACGGTTCTTACAGTGTAGCCCTTAACCTATATACTTTCTTCTCGGATTTATGCTATAAAAATATATTGTGAAAATAAAAATATATCACAATATTTTTGTATGCACCAAACACACCCCTATATAAAAAGTTTGAGTTTGCATTATTTATGCTATAAAAGTCACTTTTAGGCTATAAAAATGGTGCGCCAAACAGGGCCTAAAAATATTTTCTTCACATTTTTCTGATTCAGTAATGAGCTACCAAAGTAGTGGATAGAAACAATGGAAAGGGGTAATAGAATATTTAAGGGCTATAGCTAGAGGAGTCTCATACAATATAAACAGCACTTCTCTGCAATCATAAATTCTCACTCGAGTCTGGCAATACTAACAAACTGAGGACACTCGATCTTGTTCAACTTATCAAGGATGGATTATTCTTAGTTTAAAGCCCCAGCACCACGTCAAGGTGATAATCCCAGCTGGGGTACCTAGATAGCACCCAATCAGGTCAGCAATCAGAGCTAGCAACCCACTACGAGTAGAGGGTTGCCAGCCATCATCCACAAAAAGGGGGGGGGTCAATAAAGTTAAACAGGACAGAACAGAACAGAACAGAACCAGTGTTCGCAACAGGCCAGGGCCCGGTAGGGTCCTTCGGGGGGACGGCCAAGAGCCCTGGGCGAGACGGGACGGCAGGTGACGGCGGGGGACGGCGGAAAACAGCGGAAAACGGCGGCGGACAACGGAGGATAACAGAGGATAGCGGGGGACAACGGAGGAGGGCAAGGGACAGCGGAGGACAGCGGAGGAAAGCGGAGGACGACGGAGGAAAGCGGAGGACGACGGAGGAAAGCGGAGGACGACGGAGGAAAGCGGAGGACGACGGAGGAAAGCGGAGGACGACGGAGGAAAGCGGAGGACGACGGAGGAAAGCGGAGGACGAGGACTGCCCCGTTGCGAACACTGAACAGAACAGAAGGGAAAGAAGGGAAAGAAGGAAAAGAAAGGAAAGAAAGGAAAGAAAAGAAAGAAAAGAAAGAAAAGACAAAAAACAAAAAAAACAAAACAAAACAAAACAATTCAAGGGATACACCCCAACTTGATAGTGCGATAACGACGGGGGGAGCGAGGAGGGGGAGTGGGAGCAAGAGGGAAAGAAGCAGGGTACCAGACTGGAAGAATATCCATAGCCTCAAGCTTAACAGGGGGAGGTCGGGAATCATAGGACGAATTCTCAATACTGGCAGCAAGTCGGGCCATGCGCAATTTAACAGTGGGATCAATATAGACAGGGGCAGGAGGAGGGGGAGTGGGAGTGGGAGGTGCTGGGAAAACAAATAAGTCCTCATACGCTGTGTCAAGATCTCCTAGGAGGTAATTGATCACAAGGTAAGGAAGTACAGGAAGGCAGAGCTCAACAAGGATCTCAGGGATCAGTGTACAAGCATTAAGGAAAGGGATAACTGTGAAAAAGAGAAGGGCAACAAGAGGGGTACTCGCATTTGAAAACAAGAACTCGCAAAGGGAATGGTACATGAAAGCAAAAGCAAGGGCCATGACGGCAGAGGAGAAAGGAGAGAGAGAAGGCATAGGTAGGGATGTGAATAATATAAAAATATGAGAAAGATGAAAGAAGAAAAGAAGGGGGTAATCAGTAATTTATGTGTGCAGATGAGAACAGAAATTACTGAGGGGGAAGGAAGGAGAGTGGGGGAGTGGGGGCCTTTATATAGTGAGTTCTCCATCAATGCCAAGATTCACATTTGGCCGCTGTGAAGAAAGAAAGGTTTTGGGTTTTTTATACCACCAGTAAGGGTATCTAGGGTGGTGGAACCTTAGGTCTACAAAGGGTTTACTACAGCATATCCTCAAGCCACTAGAGACACTTTTGAAACGGTATCCTCCATCCAAGGTGTATAGCCATTACTCCGCATTTGACAAGACATGTGGGATAGTTTCGAAGACTCGAAATAGATGATTTTCCCTAAACCTTAGGCCCGCGAACCTCCACCAGCCTGTAAACTCAAACCAGACACAGCGCTCAGAGAGGGTAATATCGCACATCCGGAGGCCAACCAAGTCATCAACCTAGACTTTATCCTTGTCGTGCTTATCCACAAAGCACATCTTGGCCACCAGTCCTAACTCATGGACAAAGCCAGTACACGGTTTGGGTAGACAATGCTTTTCGATCACCAGAAGGCCGAGCTTCTCCCGAAATGTGTACTTCTCCAGTCCGATCTCCCGAGCTCGTTTCAGGGAAATAGCAGACTAGAGGCGGTTTTCTGCTCCGTTCGCTGGAGGCCGGATATTATCGGCTCTAGCTCCGCGGTGTTCTTGGGTGGTCGGTTTAGCAGTGCGGATTGAATCTAGTATTGGGCGAGCATGTCCCAGTATCGACGTAGCAAGCTAGTGGTTTTCGTGCACCCGGCTGGCGGGCCCATGAGCTTGTGCAGTCACGATTTAGCTTGGAGGGGGGTTTATCCCAGGAGCATCAGGCAGAGGATTGGGTGCTAGTTTGGAGGTGAATTTTTGGTCCCTTCTAAAGCGGCTAAGTTAGACACATTTGTTCCACCTCAGCCATCAAGAAATCCCCTTGGCCACTCTGTCGTGGGGCATCTCAGTGATCAAGTAGATTCGCCTATCCTAGTGACAAAATAATTTAATACTAGGTTGGAAGTTGAGGGAACGGCGTCTAGTGAAATAGGTAGCTGAAGGAAGGAATATTTTGCCTGTAAAATTAGTATTTCACTACCCTAGAGCCTCAAACAGAAAAGGGCTGCTTCTCCAACTATACACCCAATTTTGCCCATGTCAGCGCCATGTCCCAGCTACCATTTATAATACTTTTTTACTTCACTACCTATCACTCGCTCACTCCTCACCTCCCCTTATCTTCCTTCATGTATTTCTCCAACCTGAGGGCAAAGCGGGGGGTTAGATATGGAAAATTTGGGGGTGGGATGGATGGGCGGTGTGGAGGATCAGGGACAAGTATGGGGAATGGCGAACCCTAGGAGGGAAGGGATGTGTTTCCTCGCCTATCTACTTTCTATCTAATTCCGAATCCATAACATCCCATACCTCTATACACCTAGGCATCAAACCGCTGCACATAAATCTCGTTGGGGGTTTTCCTTATTTCCCCCCTATTTGTGAATGCGCGGCTAATGTGTGGTAGAGGAAAAAGCTGTTGCATTTTGAAGGATGAGTTTGAAGGGATTGGATGCGGCGAAGCTGCTCATCCAGTGCAGTGACAACCCTTACTCCATGGACTATTGTGGACGAGGAGCATTCCCATGAGCCGCTGGATTCGGTCAGGAGGCTGCCGCGAAACTCTCGCTTGAATGGGAGGGTGTCGTCAAGGCGATCGACAATGGGCTCCACCAAACACCACTCTGTAATGCCACCGGAGCTACTCCGGCAGGCGCTATGAAATTACCACTTGAGTGAAGACGTTAACCTAAATTTCCCCGACGCCGCAGGGTGTACACCGCCCAACCCCACGATCACGAGTAACTATGGGGAGGTAGCAGGACTACTTGACCATAGAGCTGTCGATCCTAACATGGCGGAGGTAAGCTAGACCGCTCGGGCACTACTCATCTCGCCGCTTCCTACGGGCGGGGCAGACCCCCCACGGGCTCTAGCCGCAAAGCCACCAATAGCCCACAACGTGGATCTTAACCGTACTAATAATCGCTGTCAGCTCCCCGCATTATGCGGGAAGGTTAGGGCGCGAGGAAGCAATAATGAGGCTTCTGGAAAGTGACGGCGCCGACTTTAACCCCGTGAATAAAGGAGGTCTGAGGTCGCTGGCTGGGCCGTGCGGTGTGGGTGAAGGCGCTGATTGGATGCTCGAGCGTTGACCTAAATCTTGGGGATTGTGAAGGAGGCTCGTTACTTTCTCTCGTTGGTGAGGCAGGCTGTGAGGATGTTCTGAGGATGTTGTTGGGTACCGGTAGAGCGAACGTTGATCCGAATCCCGTGGAGGGGGACAGGTAGATACCGCTTTCTCGGGCCGCTGTAGGATAGTGGAGATGGTTTAGCGAATAATAGCGATAGATTAATAGACTGCGCATTCTCAGCACAATTCTTGGACACAACTTATGGCTGGCCAGGTAGGGTAAGCTTACCAACGAAAGTGTACTAAAATAAGCGAAATATGGCCGCTGTACTTCAAGAGCCTCAATGCCAAGCATCACTAAAATTCACTCGCCAGTAGCCGGCACCCGAGATTTGATGTATGATGTCCAAAGGGCAGCAACATCTCTGCTCGACACCATAATATGTACTTACATTGGCGTCTCAATCTTTCTTTGGGACGTGTTTTCATATTCATAGTCGGTGTAGGTGCCCCTAAACAAGAATCGTGAAATAACCTCCATAATTGGCCGCTCATTCATCGAGATAGCTCCCAGACCACCACCACCCCCCACGAGGCCTGGCTGAGAACAGCATTAATTTAGGTTTCGGTTTTGACTAGATAATCCTGCATCAAAGGCTTGGCGCCAGGAAGCATGCCGAAGCTATTGGACAGGTAAACCAGCTTGAAAAGATCGTAGCCAATCACCTTTGGGAAGATTGATTTGGTGATAGTTTTTCACCCAACCAGAATAGCGAAATCCGTGCTTGCGTAGACACTCTCCCCAGGTCGCGCGACAAAAACCTCGCCATTATCTCCAACCCCGTGAACTAAATCGGCAATCGACCCTCCCGTAACCTGTGCGCGTCCGCCGTCGAACACATCTGTTCCAGCCGCACCGAGGGGGAACCTTCTCATCGCCAAACCAGAACTGGTAGTAAATTTTTTTCCTTCTATCGTTCCGTTCCTTCCATCCATTTTCTCGCGGATAGATGCAGAGCCAGTCTCCGGGTGATAGCAGAACCTGAATGCGCTATGTCGTTAGAGTTGCCCCCTCTGGTAAGGTCCAGTATTTTTTTGTTTTTCTTGTCTCTCAAGGCGCTTAGCAGTCTATGTTCTTCACCCTTTTCTACAGTGCTTTGTTCTCGACTGCATACTCCCGCTCGGAATAGAGTTAATTTATGATGCAACGAGCCTCAGATTTTGATGTGTGTCTTCATTGATCACCGCCATGGCTTATTTTGCGCGGGAGTAGACTAGCACCGACCCATTATTTGAGTTTTTGCGGTATCTCCTCGACTGCTGAAACCGTGGAAAATGTTGTGCCGCCCCTGTCAGTGTCTAAGACAGCGATGACTAAGGCGCCCTCGCAGTATTCTTCAGTGATGGTGTGAGTAGATATGATCATATAGCTAAAATTGGTTATGGTCTGAAGTTTGCTTGTCTGCGAATTTGTAGTAACTAACAAAAGTCGCTTATTAACATATGTCTCAGAGATTGACAGGGGCGGCACAACATTTTCCACGATTTCAGCAGTCGAGGAGATAACAGTATAGTATGCTCCTCAATGAGGTCAATGAGAATCTATAGAGATCTTGTCCCATTTGCATATACATTCAGACTGATACAGTAGATCTCTTGCGTTCCTACCCTCGTTGAACAATATTAATCCCGACCCCTTTTATTCACACCTTTACTCTTACATGGATACACTAATATCCCGATACCTGTATCCGATTGTTCACACGGTGGCTAATTTCACTACCGTACGGGAATCATACCACATCCTACAGTACTTGTAGAAAGCAGAAATTTCGAAATATCCTTCGGCTATTTTTTTTTCTTTTTTCTTTCTCAATTAACCTCTTTGAGGATTTACTGGTTTAAGAATGAATTCTCCATTTTTCTCCGAATGCCGTGAAAGAAGCAATTTCGCATTGCGGGTGCTCCCGCGCTAGGATGCGATCAAACGATAGTTGTCTCTCCACCCCGCAGCAGCGTATGATACTTCTACCTCTCTCTCAGCCAAACAATCCTACCGTGTAAATCGCCGAAAAAATTCACCCAAAGACGACGCAAGCGCAAAATAAGATCTATAGCAAGGTCAAGGTTTTATAAGAATCTAACCGCTGCATAATAGCTAGGATATTGCCCTAGTTACCAGCGGGTATATTTTTTCCCAAAAGTGAAAATTTGGGGAGCAAACTTAATGTATCAGACTCGGGCACAAGGGTAAGTAAGGTGAGTCTTAGTTTACATATTGGGTGTCGCCCGATCTTTTTTCGCGGCGCCGAAAAAAAAGCCATAAAAATCCGTTCATCTGTGTTTGAGCGCTATTTACTATACATGGGCGTCGCCTGAATTAAGGAACCCCTGGGTGCTGTACGCTTAAAGATTTTACGAGAGTGTAAAAGCTCCCGGAAAACCGCAGGATAAGATACTTAAAGTGCTTGGTGTGATACTTGGTAGACTAGTCGGGTTGTTGTGGAGTGGACTCTCCTGGTGTTAAGCAAACAACAATATCTTGGCGCGGTTGCCCTTCATTCAGTAGATGCCTCGCAGGGTACTGGCCAAAAACACAAGTTTGTTGTCCCCGACCTTTACCCATACTCGGGTATTATATCAGGGCGCCACCTCCTGCCATGAGCGAAGCACAGTTCTGAACTGCGCTCCCAGGGTGTAAGTAAAGGTCGGGATACACTTTCTTTTGGCGAGTACCGGTACCCCTAGCCGGCTGTTACCTGGGCCTCTATCTCCACGCCGCGAGAAAGGTATGACGCGGTGTTTGAGACGCGCGAAAAAAATCGCTAAGCCCCCGCATCATATCCTTCCTCGCCATCCACCAACCTTGGCCCTGCCACTCCCTCGGCGCGCGTCTACCTTCTACACTACAGGAAAACATACCCTCTTCTCTCTCTGTTCCCCCACTACCAAACTCAATGTCTGACAATCAACGCAAGTATGTTTCACCCGTTGAACTCGTTGAATCCGGCATCCCTCTCCTATTGTTCATTTGCTAACAGGTTACCAAATCTGACCAGAATCACCGCCCCTGCCCCCGCCAAGCGTAGGCGTGAAGTCCAGCGCGGACGTGTTCCGGCCAACCAACCACTTGTGTCTTCCAAGAAGTCTTATAACCTTAATGCTCCACCAGCCAATCCCAAAACAGTAACTATCTCGACCGATGAGAGTGACCTCTCTTCGAACGAGGATGTCAAACGTATCAAGCGTAAGTATTTCTAAAATTCGTTTTCACTCCTGAAGGGATTTCCCGGCTCACAAAATTTCGTTTCTAAGGCCGTCCTCGTGATGAAAGCCTTCAATCTCGCAGGTACCGTCGATTTGCTACGAGAGCTCGTCTGCTGCCAAACAAAAGTAGCTATTTCGTCTAGCTCACCCTCTATCCGCATCATATAAAAGCTAACTACAGGCACCTCCAGTCCCTCCTCGCCAAGTTCGGTGTAATAACATCAACACTGAAGTCATTCGGTTAACCCGCCAGCTTGAAGACGGCAATAGGCGTGACCGCAGCACCAAAGATGTAAGCAAGTGGTGCACCGAGCGTAGCAGCGCCAGTACCGCAGTCACCAAATTCATTGGGAAATACTTCCTGGACATGAAATTGATCCGTTCACCGGAGCGGCTCAAATTTGCCCAAGCATGTGTTCTCTGCCTCCATCCTTACTGCGGCAATCGTCCGACCTTCGATGTTGCAGATGCCATGTGGCGCATGCTTAGAGCTTTAGAGTTAGATTTGGTGATGTCAAAGGAATGCGGGGTCGATGCCGTGTTTCAGTATTGGCACGACAAAAATATTTACTTCAAGCTTGTGCGGAAGATTGCCATGGAGGTAGAGAAACGACTGATGGATATGCGCTGCGTGTTGGTAGGGGAGGGAGGAAATTAAAGTAGATATTACCTCTTAATTGCTAGTTCATTTACCGGCATCTTAAAAGGCACTTCAGCAGACTTTGTCAGGCAGTGTCGGATAGACAAATAAAGAACTTCATCTATTATAACTCCTTCCACCGCTGACTTCGCTAATTTCGTACCAAAATTTTTTTTTACTTCCGTTCCACGCGTGTCTCTATAAATCCCTGCCCTGTCTGTAGGAAACCTAAAAAATCGCTTGTCCGCTTACCATCGGCCACATGCGAACGCACGGCGATTGTTCACTTCTAGAATGCACATTGCCCTAATTATGCAGTCGGGGTTCTGTTCCGGCTACAATGCCTATCGATGTAGATACCCAACCTCGTTGCCGGACGATGCCTCCCTGCGCTCCCACCTTCGGAAGAGAATTTATGACACTTGTTTAACCGGACTTCTCAAGGAATTAGAGAATTGGACCTTTGGGGATGATGCTACGATTGGGGAATGAAATGGGTGAGCAAGATGGGCTTTCCAACAGCAGTGATTTCAATTTATGATTGGGCGGGCGAGGTGGGGTTGCTTCTGGGAGCGGAATTTGGGTTCATGTTTGGGTGGAGGGAGGCGAGATGAGGTCTACCCATGGTATGATACTTTTTCATTTGGCGAGTGGTACTGTACAAGTGAGGTTTTGCTCAGGCTACCCGTCGACTTTCAGCAGTATTGTGTCGTAGGCCAAGGGGGGGTCCTACCCAGAGCCGAAGGGGTGTACAATACGTACCCAGATAAAGCATGATAGTTATTACACTACCGGTATCACGGGTATGATAGAGAGCATGACCGATTATCGATACCGGGGCTTTGGTGTGGCCGCTCAAGTGAGAGTAATGCCTCGTAGTACGGCTCGATTCCACCGGCATGGGAAACTGCTGCAGCCGCGGCTAGCTATTGGTGGTAGCTTTTAGGTGATCCTATTACACCCCCGGAAGTCGGGTTCCTTTACCCGATCTAGTGTCGGGTAAGATCTAAGACACTTACTATCACCCGGAGCATGGAAGAAGAAGAAAATCCTTGGATGGAATTTTTAGTCGTCGGATCGGTCCAAATGTAGGATAGCCTTCGATATCAGCAGGGAAATTCATGGCTTGGCAATGCGAGGGGAATGTGTGCAAGAGTGTTATAGGGCAAACCGATAAGCTACCAAGCGGGACTTCCCGTAAGGGAAGGGCGTATCGTACTTTTTTCTTTCTTTTAGGATCAGCAGGGTTGAGGCTGAAATTTATCCGATTCAATCTATTCCATTCCGGCTACCGCTGCCCGCCCTCTCCCTTTGGTTAAATCTGGGACTCTACCTTCCCCAGATGTAAACACTCACAAACATCACCGGGACCTGCTCAATAACGTACAGTGCTAGAAGGAACCTCTTTCTCCTCCCTCTCCTGCACAAAAACAGAAAGAAGGAAATCACGTTAGACACCAAAAGAAATACCCCCCTCCTTACCTTAGCCCCATCCCGCTACTCACCGCCTACCTCCTATTGCTAGACCTCTACGTCCTAAATCTCCAACCTCCCTTCTTGCTAGAGGCGGTCTGGGAGGAGGGTTTGCGGTGCATAATCGGAGGTTTGTGTCGCTTTTATTCTTCGCTCTATCGGGATGACCGGTGTGTGCATGGGCTGAGAGAGTGTGAGTGACGGAAACTAGTTTTGGGCTGGAACTCGACCTATTACAATTCCTTGTCTAGCGGAACATTCGCTATAGTTCCTCCTTCGTCCGGTCTTTATACCGCAACCTCCAGACCGCACTGCTGGAAATTCAACCGCACCTTCTCCTTCTTCTTCCTCCTACCCCTCCATTTCCGTCGGCAGGCCCAAGTGCACGAGGGTAGTCCTGATCGCGCACCTGCAGGGCGCACCCCTCACATCGCTAGTATTGGATATGCTCTGCGCCGACATACCCGGGTTCCTACTCTTCTGCTTCGGCGTCAACACTTTCCGCAACGGATTAAATAGGCTCAATGACCCATTATACCAGCACCACGTACCCAGAAATAGGGAGGGTCTATTTTGTGTGGGCGCTTAGATAATTGCAGGGGTTTTACGATACGAAAATCGAATCCCTGTTTCTGGGTACTTGTTTCCTGGGATGAGTAGAGGCTGGTGTTTGTTATCAGGAGTGGGAAGCTGGAGACGCAAATACAAAATCTGCCAAACCTGACCAAAGAAGGCAACTCCAACACTCTTCTGTTGTGTATAATTAGGATCCCTTTAAGGCTTTACCGAGGAGTGCCAGCATAGGAGCTGGGGATGATTCCTGCCTTTAAGTGTGGCTTCACAGTCCGAGATCTGCTGAGATATGAGGGAACCCGGAGACTGGCTCTGCATCTATCAACGACAAAATAGTGGAAGAAACGATAGACGGTAATTTTTTTTACTACGCACTCAGGTTTGATGATAGGAAGGTTTCCCTCGATACGGCCGTAACAGATGTATTCGACTCCAGACGCGCACTGGTTACGGGACCGTCAATTGCCGATTTAGCTCATGGGTTGGAGGTCATGGCGAGACCTTTGTCGCGCGATCTAGGAAGAGTGTCTATGTGGCCATGGATTTCGCTATTGTGGTTGGGTGGAAAACTATCACCAAATCAATCTTCTCAAAGACGATTGGCTGCAATCGTATTGAGCTAGCTCATCTCTCTAACACCTTCTGCATCCTTCCTGGGGCCGAACTCTTGAAGGATGCTGTAGTCGAAACCATAACCTAAATTAATGCAACTCTCAACCAGGCCTCATGGAAGATGGGGGAGGTCTGCAGAGCAATCACGAGGGATTCCCGCCGATTATAAGGGTTATTTCTATTGTTATGAGAGGTGGACTAAAGAGAGACAGACGAACGTGAGAGGGAGAAAAAAGGAGTCAAGTCGAGGAGGAGATCTCAGTATATTCTGAGGATGTGTATCTAGCTTGCACTTACTCTATCTACAGCGACACAGAGGGTTTATATAGTACAGAATACAAGGGTGTCCTCCAGGGTTCTTGCTCCCGGATATCCTACCGGTGTCTGTCTCTCGCATCCTTCCGAGGCATACTGTGCTTTACCCTCCGACTCGGCCATCCAAGCGAATCCTCCGTTATAGTATACAACCAAGTTTACCCCTTCCTCCTCTTTGCTTGATAACGAATGACAAAGGAAACAACTAACTAAAAAGCTGGGAGAAGTAGGAAACATACAAGGGAAGGTTGGTCTCTGGAGTTATTGCCGGTAGTGAGGGGTGATCGCCGGTGATTTCTAACAATTTCACAATTTTTGTACAGGAGCACCTTCAGTGACTATTACGGCGGGTCAACTGTACACAACGTGCAGAAAAAAATTTAGCGAGTGGCAACGGTACATTGCCCAGGTGCTAAGGCCGGGTAACTCTGATTATGGCAGAGCAACGGTACAGGCTAAAGGATGGCACCGCTCCCATCGCCTAACAACACTCAACCAACCACGCTGCAACTATACGCAAATAAACAGACTACACAGAGGCAAAGATAAGTGATTGCATAACGCGAACCTTGTTGAGCTGAGGTCTATTTATTTTTTTATTATTCCTACCCCCATTTTTATTGAAGTTCAGAGTCCCCTCGTTACCTCTCAAAGGCGTGGTTGACCTACGAGGGGTAACGCGAAGCAGCGCGTTGGGAAAAGTTAGGGTTAAGCCCTAAATCAGAATACCGGACATTTGCCAAGCATTTGCCAAGCATTTTTAATAGTAAGAACCTCGACTAT
>Ga0307507_10007111_pt1 | contig 16559 bp, 8 predicted proteins | sample 7_EM_MG_FD_207223 | JGI IMG/M metagenome (GOLD analysis project Ga0307507, IMG submission 207223) | Populus trichocarpa ectomycorrhiza microbial communities from riparian zone in the Pacific Northwest, United States - 7_EM | ecosystem: Host-associated > Plants > Roots > Unclassified | place...
AAAATTGTAAATCGGACTTCCTTCACTATCTTGCCCAAAGTTTTGTGGCAAACTATCGACCACATCTGTATCTGTATTGTTCAATACAAGATTGATATTAAACATCTTATATACAGTCAAGCAAGCACGATTACTACAAAGACCTGGATAAGATAAACTAACAAAGAATCATTAAGAACCCATGAATCCAGAAGAAGCTTCCATTAAAATATCCGGAATCTCGAAATTACAAACTAGTTTGCAAAACTACTATCAAAAATACATTTTCTACGCTATTATTATAAGCAAGTGACGGCGGAGAGTAAAACTACTTCGCAGAAAATAGCCTTCTTGCATAGCATAGGAGCATGAACATAAATAAACCACAAGAAAATCCGATTTTCCTCAATTCCGATAATTAAGGACAAGGTAATTCCGATAATTAAGAAAGAGAAAAAGGAAATTTGCGAAATTGGGTTATTATGAATGATCTTACCAGGCCTATCCTCGAGAAGTGAGCTAGTACTGGTTGAATCTTGCTGCTGCTGCTGCTTCTCGGAGACGTCATCGTCAACAGCAGCGAAACAAACGACTCTTCTGAAACTTGTCGACCTGGTATGCGGGGCATCGAATCTCAATCTCCCTCTCCTCTTTGAATTAATGTTGAGCTGTAGTGAAGGAAATTGTTGGTGTTCGTTTCTGACGGAGTCCAAGCGTTTGTAGAAGCAACCATGGAGTTGCAGATGGGGGATGAGACTCGCGCTCCCCATAATTTCTATGGAGTATCCCTTTTTTTTTCCCCTCACGGTGTTGCAATTAGCTATACGCACAAGGCAAATAAATCTGAAACGTTTAAAGATTGGTTGGCTCTCGTTATCGTCCAAATTTCGGGCTGCCGCGGATATTTTTCTCATTCCATTCCTTCTTGCCAGATCTTGAAAGAAGCCTACTTTGTTGACTGGCCAAGCCCATTGGTCTTACAATTGGAGCCCATGAAAATGGCTTAGTAATTCTCTCTCTTTTCCTTCTTCTTTTTTTAGGGAAAAACATAATCGATTCTCATAAAATAACAGATTTTTTTATTGTTCTTGTGTTAAAATAACTACAATTTTTTTTTTTTGGATTTCATTGTGCATGTTTTGGATAAATTTAGGAAAATATTTAGTACAAATAATTATGTTTAATTGTGTGGTCGAACACACTTAAAATGACTTCAAAAACTTCACCATTTAACATACTTGAGTTGATATACTTACACTTACACAGGATAACAAATAGGTCAAAATTATTTTTTATTTAATAATTTTCAGTTCGTGTTATAATTATTTGATTGATAACAAGAAAAAATTGTAGTGCTGCTCATCACGCCGCGAATTATATCAAGGAAAGATGATGAGATTGCTCTTTAAACAGCTTGTTCAACAAAGGTTATGTAGATTTGAACTGCGGTTCTTATCCTAATGGGTTGTTGATGTATAATACATTGATTGGGAATTGTTGTAATTTTGCAAGCAGATCAGTGAAAATATGTAAAATATAGTATTAAGATGTTTGTAATGGCTATTGATCATTCAGGAAACCGCCATGGAACACCATTTGTTATTCTAAAAATGGTAACATTTTTTTGTCGAGAATATTGACTTGTGATGAAAGGATTCGGGTTTCCTGATCTTGAGATATTCTTGTAGGCATCGTATGATGACAAAAACCAGTTCATGAAAGCCATGTTGCGGTGATCAGTTCTAATCTTTTGTTTTCACACAGGCCATATGTTGTCACTTGCTGTCAGGGAGTGTGGATTAGCACATAAAACAAATATTTTTGCACTTGGCGAGTTCGATTGTTCTTTTAAGGAGACTTTTACTAGAGATCGTACGTATACGGTAAGGATTTCTTTTTTATATAAAAGATAGCAAGTTTTCTTCGGTTTGAAATCTCGGATTGACATATTTACAGTTCCCTTGTTTTTCTTTTTTTCGGTTTTCCACTTTTCAGGGAAAACAATGGTTACTTTATAGCTTGTTGGATGCAGAGCAACCAGTAACATCGATCACGTACAGGCTGTTCTTGTTGGTGTTAGTTGCCGATTGGTATGTTCAAATGTTATTCCTTGCATTGTTTTCTTGCCTCCTTCTTCTTTGCCAGTATATATCATTTCCAGAGAGACGCTTATCATAATTTATTCCGGATCTTGTACATGCGAAATAGTAAATCCGTAGGAGAAGTAGAAGCTCTTCTCCCCGTAGTTATCTTTAAACATGTCACTTAAACCAATTGGCAGTAAAAAAAGCAGAAAAGCGTGTAGAAAGCTAGTGTACATTCCATTCGTAGTGCATCAACTAGACATGATTATGGTAGTTTTAACTTGTTAAGATGACGTAAAAATCAAGACGTATCTACAGGATGCTGATAGGCCTTCTGGAAAAAAGAGCAAGATCTCGAATATCTCATAGAAAGTTAGCTGTTTCTCCCTCCATCTAAGGAAGATGTACGGAGTTAATTTCCCATCGCATGAGTTAGAAGAGCCATGGTGAATTACGAGTTTTCTTACATTCTGGTTATGCAGATTGTTGGAGCACGCCCTATCTTTGCCAATGAACTCAAGTCTTGCAGTGACTATGCTGCAGAATTCAGTGAAAAGCTTCGAGTATACTTATCTAACTCATCCTTTAATTGGATAATATTATCATGGTCATCTCAAATATGCATATTCATATTCAATCATTTATCTTCTGGATAATTTAACAGGGTATTTTAGCAGACGAGAGATTCAAAGAAACCGTAGGCGCTTATTTAAATTCCAATTCTACCATAAATCATTTATTGAGATTTCTGCAAGTCCAGTTTCTTGCATCTGTAAACATCAAATGTTGTGAATTAATAGTTATTTATGTTATAATACTTACCCTCTCCTAAAATTACCTTTTGATGCTAGATTTGTTGCCATCTCGCATATGGAGTTGAAATCAGGGTTCTTGTCACTTGAGAATTTCAAAGCTGCGCTTTCGAGAATCCAAAGGCAGCCAAAGCAGGAATGCATAAAAGGTCTGCCAATTTGTTCTTTGGCATTTATTTCCTGCTTGGATGCACCTTGTCAGCTGGATAATGAATGGATATTTGCATAAACACTAGATGTTCTTGTAACTCATCTGTTGTCTCCTATGTCGTCCCTCGGTTGCTAGATTTATTCCTGCATCTTAAGTGATAGGCATCAATTCCTTCTACGAGAAACTGATCCATTCTTTGGAATTTATTCAGGTTTTCTTAGGTGTATTTGTTACGCCATAAAAAAATTGAAGAGAACTATTAAAAAGAATAATACTGCCGAATGAGTTTTTGAAAATATATATTTCCTTGAAAGCATAGGAAATAACCATGTCTTGTTGATGCTAGCGCTTATACTATCTTCTTTTTTTCTTCGTATGGGGAGCTTTATACCGTTATACTTTTTGGCAGATTGCTCCATTTTAGAACTCTCCATCCTTGTATGTATGAAGAGGTTGGAAGTTAAAGAGCAAAATTCTTACAACTTTAGTTCAGTAATGAAAGGTCACATTTCACATCTTGTACTTTTATTACACCTTATCATCATGTTTTTCATATTTGGCAGAGTACAAAAGCATGCATGAATCGTTCCCGACATCTGATTATTACGCACAAAATGTTTGCTTATGGATCTGTATAAATATCGATGAAACCTCTGTTATGAGTGTTCAACCCAGTTCGCTTCCATCATATTTTGACTATATTTCACCCTAACTTTGTAGGCATTTCAACACCACCTTCAAAGTGAAATAATTTGTTCCACAAACAACAGAGGTCATAGTCAATCAATTGAGTTTCGTCAAGTAAGGCTTTTAATTTCACATGCTGAACTACAACAGGGGCTGAAATCATATCATTCCTGTCCCCGAAGTTACTGCCAGAATAGTATCTGTTTCTGACAACTGCATTTGTTATATCGTAATTTTGCATGCGGTTTAGGTAAAGCAGGTTTTTTGTTTGCAAAAGAACCAGTCAACCTTGTTATTGATTTGTGAAATCATTTCGAGCTTGCCGGGATGTCCTCGTATAAAATTTTATTCTTGCCGTTAAATCATTGATTTCTATTACTTCCCCGCCTCTTGCTATCTGTTGAAATCTGCAAATTTTGATTTTGCTGGCAGGACATTCTTCTAAAACTAATGGATCGCTGAAGTCAGAGCATCTGTACAGAAACGATGTTGATGGCTAGTTAGCTTCTTTATGTGTTTGACCAGAGAACTATGGAATTCACATCTGATGAATTCTTTCAAGGCAATTGCACTAGCTTTGCCGGATATAAGAGATTCATATTGCTGGTTCTGCCGCTGATAATGTTAGCTTAGATATTTGTTATTTATCTCTGATACTTTGCTCGTTGTATTTATTCCTAATTGCCACGCAGCTTTTTCTTGAAGATCAAGTTTTTTTATTTATTTTTTGGGATTTGTAATTTATCAAGCTCCGAATTTCTTTCCCAAGCTGTATCTGTTTGATTACAAGATTCTCACTGCTGCTAGAAATCTCGGCGGAAAAGAATAAATGTTATATTGTTAATCTAGCGCTACGTGACAGTACGACTATGATGCAAAGCTTAAATGGGAATGATATTGATGCTGGTACATAATGCTGCAAATATACATGCGTCCAGAGATCCAAGAGTGGTATGATCTTCTTGCTCAAGATTTTTTTTTTTCCTTTTTCATACCAAAATCAGGCATGTGATTTTGTTTTGTTTAACTATTCAATCCTTTTACCTTTTGATGTGATCATTCTAGGTTAAGATGTACTAGGAGAATTGAATTTGTATCTCTTTTTTCCCCTCCCTATTCTTATCCTTCTACTTTGATCTCGCAGCTGATGCAAACAAAGCAAGAAGAATCTGGAGAGAATTGGTAAATGAATTTTGCTATTGTTCCCATCCTTCTATTCGTCTCATATCTGATGGACACGAAGAAAAAAACTCTCTCTGTCTCTCTCTCTCTCTGGGTGCGTGTAGGAAATGTTATCGCAGACCTATGCAGTTGCGGAACGATGCGTTTGCTTATTCTAGTATTTCATCTGTTCTCAAGCATTTTGAAAAGGAGGAAAGAGTACCATTGCAGGTAGCACCTTCCCTTGAGCATATCATCAAGAAAATTCAGGGACATTTTTTTACCAAAATGAGATTATAGTATCCATGCTGTACTATAGTGGAAAGCGAGAATGATAGACGAGTAGTGGAGAATGATTTGCTTGCCCAAGTATTCTTCTTCCCTCTTGCATCTGTTTTCTACCACATCACGTTACTTTTTCCAACTTAATTATTATTTTTCCTAGATCAATTTGATGTCTGAACAGTTCAGAAAACTCAAAACCACCTGAAATTTCCAAGCGATACTAACGTTTTCTCTGTGGTGTGAACCGTTGGACAAGGAAAGACATCCAGAATTTCCAAATAAATTGTGTAAACCAAGGAAGCTGATGGTAATAGTGATAACAACGTATAGAGGTAGGTACAAGAATCCAATACCTCACCATCAAGCACAATGCCGTATTTTAGCTGCATCCACAAGGCTAATTAAACCTAATTAACTTCCAACTGTTAATAATTGAGTTGACAACGGTGTCTTTCTCTCACAAAAACCTAATACTCCAAAGCACAGTGTCTGTCTTGCTATATATGCCTCCCGAATGAACCTTTCACGGACCAAGATTTTCATCTTGATTTTGCACGCACACAGACACATATGTCCTCTTTGTCTGACACCGTATCCTTCTTGTTCAAGTTACTAAAAAAACTGTCAACTTCGAAAACCCATATTGATACAAAATATCCTTGTTCAGAAAATAAAAATAACCCGCACAGGCCACCGCTTTGGACTGACTGGTAGAGATTTACAGATTATGTTACTGAAGCTTAAAAAGAAAACCAACTTTAGTTTCCTTGGTTTGTCCACTTCCTGTAACTTCAAGAAAATGTAGACATTTCTGTGATGAGTTGCCTCTGTGCACAATTTTATAGGAAATCAATTCCAAAACTTTACTCCCCGGCCTCTGCCAGAAGATAAAGTTGTTGCTGCAACTGCTAAAAATTAAAGTAATATTCTGGCAACAAGCTTAATTTCTAGCTATCCAAGATGAAATAAAAATGACCTCTGTTGAGTTATCTGATCAGAGGGAGAAAGAAAGCCAAGAAAGGGTTTGGTATTTTGTGTTTATTTATTGCACAAGAAAACGATGTCGTTTGCTCCACTCGGACAGTGTTTGGTATTTTGCGTTTATTTATTGCACAAGAAAACGATGTCGTTTGCTCCATTCGGACAGTTCCTAGAGATGTTGGGGAAACCTCAAATTTGCCCCAAACGAATGACTTCATTATTGATTTTAGTACCAAATCTTTTGATTGTATCAATTTTACCCCAAATGTATTCAATGCTACACAAAATTACTCTAACAAAGATCATACAATATGTACAATATTGTTAATTAAACCAAGTTTTGGTTCTAATTTCCTATATTACTCAGTATATTAAGTATACTTCCCATCACAACAAGACTTCTAATTTATAACGATTTTGTAGTGGACGAAGAAATATTGCTCTATCCTTTTGTCTTTTATTAAAAAAAAAAAAACGACTTCGAACATTACTTTATTTTTGTCATGTGAATGTTTTTCAGGGAAGAGAAAATATAAAAAATCAGAAATTCCCCCAACACTTCCTGCTGCTCAGCCAGTGTCCAATGATGCAGCTGAGGAGATTCATTATCATAGCCATAGAGGCACTGTTCAAGAAAATGCTGGAGCATGGAAACGGATCCATCGTGCTTTTTAAAATATGCGACAAAAGATCTGTTTAGAAAAGAAATAAAACCCTAGTTTTTATTTTAGCTATGATTATAATTACTAATTTGCTCATGCAATTATGTATGTGAATCCAAGATAATTAAACCTGTTGTTACTTTTTTTTTAATTTTAGAATATTAGGCCGTGGAAATCTCTTTTTTATGTTGATATATTGATTTGATTGCGAGATTCATGATTGAAGTTGAAGATGAAAGATTAACGGAACAATTGTGTATTTGTTTTATTTAGTTAATTAATTGAATAATAAATATTTTGACTATATTAATAATTTATTTATTGGTTTTAATTGACTATAAAATAATTTTTAGAGTCGATGTAAATGGTTTGAATTGATCACGCAAAGAAAAAACAGCATTGTTATGGATCCTGAAAAACCAACCCAGCATCCTCTCTCGAGGGCGATTTCATGGTTCTATTCTTCGCTACTTATAATCGATTCAGGGTTTCCTTTCAATTTTAGAATCTTTCCAGTATTCGTGCTCTCGAATAATTTCTGTTTATTTTTTTCCCGTTGATTTCTTTGCTTTAGTCTCGATAACTTGCAGCCTCCTTGCAGAGAAGAGACATGGCTATCGATTAGCTTTTTATACCCAAGAATGTAAAGTAACAAAAACATTCCGAAAGATACAATCTTTGCAGTGCAATGAAACCCAGTATGCTGCAAAAACTTGGCTGCTCAACAAGGGAACAGATCGAGTTTCAATAAATATCAAATCAAACCCCTCAATCTCACCTCATAATTATTCTCACGAGGCAAAAAAATGGTTCGGTTTCCTGAAAAAAGTTAGTAAATGATGTTTGCCACACTTCTTTCACCAGACAAGGAAAAAAGACTAGATAGAGAATATCCTTTGATTTCTAATTCCCTCCAAACCCGAGGTTGAATGCTAATACTTCTACTTGCTAGCTTGCAGGCTCATGGAATACAAAGCGAGTGATAATTGTTGAGATAAAGAATCTTTGGTAACGAGAAATTCTGAGCAGAAAAGGAGACTTCTCTTCTACATCACAGTCAAAGGTTCTAATCAGTTGTTTTCTATATATTCAGAGACAAAGAGAAAGAATTTGTATGTCCATTCCTACCAAATCCTTTGTCCTGCTCGAAAGTTAACAAGCCATGAGGCCCAATTTCTAGGGACAGTATAACTCCCAAACGTTAAAGAAATTAACTCATTAGTGTTTTATTGCTCAGGCATGATAATATAATAATAGCCAACGCCAAATTAGCCTTTTGGTCTGCTTCACAGGTCGATCACTACTAAAAATACCCCAGCTAAAAATTTCTTTCAGCAGAGACAATGCCCTCTTTGATATGTTCACTATTGCTATAACAAGGCTGCGTAACTCATCCTAATAAGTTCAAGAAATTCCCTTGACAACTCCGCTACATTGACTCTATAAATGCATTTCACTACCCATTTCGTTCCAAAATTTCAACATTTACATAAGAGTAAAAACAAATGGCTACATTCTCGTATACGATCCCCTTGCCCATCAGATGCTCTACCACCGGTAACAAACAAGATCCTAAAAAGCAAAACCTTAACAAAATCAAAATTACTGGGACTCCTACCAGGTCCGTTAAGGTTGATACACTTAGCCAAACTGCCGGGGTGGCAAAAACCTCGGTTGCTTCAGTCGAAAATGGCCATATCTCCAAAGAGCAGATACGTCAAAACATACCAACAAAGAAGCAGTTTGTTGATTATCATCGCCAAGGCCTCATCGTCGAAGGTGGTGTTGGGTACAGACAGACTGTTGTTATTAGGTCCTATGAAGTTGGTGCTGATAAAACTGCTACGCTCGAGAGCATCCTTAATCTTCTTCAGGTAATTAAAAGCTCAACTCTTCACACATTTATCCATCCCATGCATAAAATGAGCGATGCCTTTGAGCCACGCTGATGGGAATTCTTCTGTAGTTTCAACTGTATTCTTAGTATTATTCCCAACTATGTAGGAAACAGCATTGAATCATGTATGGATGTCGGGACTTCTCAGCAATGGATTTGGTGCCACACATGGAATGATGAAGAACAATCTCATATGGGTTGTCTCAAGAATGCAAGTCCTGGTGGATCAATACCCAATCTGGTAGGTCCTCTCATCATTAACCACACAATGAACATTAGGAATACTTGTTTTGAGAAGCTTAATAGATTAGCAGTAAATGAAAAGTCTCTGTAAGCTGAATTTCACCAATGGTTAACCAGTGTTTTCATGGTTTTGTGATCATCAAATCAGCAGTTCGTATAAAAAGACTCAGGCCTATAAGGTTATACACATAACAATAGAAAAGATGTAGATATGATTTCTCTCATAATCAATGGCATTTATCCTGTACCATCGAAAAGTGACATTGCTGTGCCTTTTTTCTTTTCCCTTGTTAAAAGCGCTCATTCCCCTGAATCGCATATAGTCTGGAAACAGGTCTAGACACATATTTTTAGCTACTCCCACGATTTAGGTTTAGAATTTACAGAGTGGGATCTATAAATTTTTAAATCCCACATATGACAAAGGTAAAATCAAACAAGTTACCATGGATGAAAAAACTTCGTGTTGCCATTTCTGTTCCTTTTTGAAGTAAGCTACAGGTTTTTGCACCACTTAAACAGCCTTAATTTTTTACTATATGGGATATTTACAATGGATCTCTATCTAACTGAGAAATTACCATCATGTAGCAAAGCAACTAGTCCTGATTAATGAATAGATGAACGTGTCTTGCAGGGGAGAGATAGTGGAAATCGACACATGGGTTGGAGCATCAGGGAAGAATGGAATGCGGCGAGACTGGCTCATACGAAGCCAAGCAACAGGCCATGTCTTTGCACGTGCAACAAGGTTGATTTCATAACTCAATATTAATTTCTCTATATCATCCTCTAACTTGATCGTACCGTACTGACAACTTCAATTTCAAACAGTACTTGGGTGATGATGAACGAAAAGACAAGGCGCCTCTCAAAGATGCCAGAGGAGGTCAGGACTGAAATTTCACCGTGGTTTATAGAGAAACAAGCTATCCATGAAGATGTCCCGGAGAAAATCTCGAAGTTGGACAGCAACGCAAAATATGTGAACTCAAACTTGAAGGTGAACTTCACAAAACCAAACTTCAAAAACAAATGCTACAACTTAAAGCACCATAGACATATATACTAACAACTATCCTGGTTTCTAATTTTTAGCCCAAGAGGAGTGATTTGGATATGAACCAACATGTCAACAATGTGAAGTACGTTAGATGGATGTTGGAGGTAAAACATTAACCACCACCATCTCTCTGATAGCTCATACAGAAAACCTTATTGACATGTTCGTTCTTTCTTAACTCATTTTTTCTACAGACTATTCCTGACCAGTTTTTGGAGTCTCATCAACTTTCCGGCATCATCTTAGAGTACAGAAGGGAGTGTGGGAGTTCAAATATAGTTCAATCACTCTGCGAACCCGACGAGGATGGAATCCTTAATAGTGGTTTGAAACAAAACAACGACATGAGCCCGCTCAATAGGTTTTCTTTGGCCTCAGAAATCATGGAAGGCAATGGACTCCTAGGATCCTTGGATAAGGTCCCTCTAAGATACACACATCTCCTTCAAACCCAAGGAGATACTCAAAACGAAGAGATCGTAAGAGGAAAGACCACATGGAAGAAAAAGCAATCTAATATTGAGCTGTCTAATATGCCATTTTCCATTTAACAAGAAGCATTTACTGAGGGATCTTGCAAGCTGATCGTTGTTGAACGTCACTGGGTAAGAGAGACATCCTCGATACGACAATGCATGCTCTAAGAATGATCAAGTGAAATGCATACGTACATTTAAAAAATAAAAAAACAGAGAACTCCCATATTTCCAATCTTTCTACATTTAAACAAGACCTGAATGGAGACCCGAATAAAGGTGCCCTTGGTATGAAACGAGTTCCTGGGAAGGTGGCAAGAAGACAACAAAAACCAAGGATTGTTTCGATAGGAATAACCATGTACATGGCGGTAACTTTCAGGAAAAAAAAAACAATAAAAGAAAAACCTCTAGGCTGTCGGTAAGACTAATTAAAGATTCCTTCTCTGCCTGTATAAAGCAAGAGAAATTATTATCACAAGTAAAATGAGTGATGTAATTATTATCATTACAGATTTAATAACACCCAAAAAAAAAATTATATTCTTCCACCCATTGTAGAGAGAAGGAAAGGAGTCTTGCGTCAAGGAAATTGTGTAGGAAACTATCTTATGGTTTAATAAATTTAATAGTGTTTTCGAAGAAGACTGAGATTATAAGTCATGGGCATATTGACTGCAAAAAACAAAATCCTGCATGATTAAGAGAGATACACTTTTTCTATTTCTATATATACACACAGTGACATGGGCACGGATCGAGAAAGAAGAACCTAGTGTTGTCAAAGAACAGGAATTGCTTTTCTAAATGATTTCCAATTTCACCTTGATTGAATCAATGACTCCAGTCCACAAATGTTTTCCCGAAAATCGGCTAAACCTTGCGGAGTCTCACTCGTAGAATTGTCGTGAGCAAACTAGAGATTGCCTTCTGTCGAGCACCAATTATTTGCACAATTGCTTCATAGGCTTTACAAAGGTCGATCAACAGGAAAGAAAACCTTGAACTCTTTCAAGAACTGCCTTGAATAATTGCCAGTTTGAGCCATAGGATTTACAGCAGGTGATAAGATAACGTCAAGATACCGGATCGAATAACTGCCAGGCTGCTTGTGGCGAACTAAACACAACAATCATATAAACGTAAACAGCAAAACATGTGCGAATACTTCAGTTGAATCATATTTCAATGCTTATAAGCATATGCTATAGAGCCGACGCAAAATATAAATATTTTAAACATTCTGATAAAATGCCCCAATGGAATTGTCAGGCATGCATTTTCCAATGAAAAATGTGAGGCAAGCCCGGTGTTAAAAATTGCTCCTCTCTCAGACAAGTTAAAAGGGAAAATTACCAATTTGATGATTGCTGCAAATTAGCAACACATGAACCTACCATTAGAGGCATTTTCCAACTACCTATCATAAAAGAATTGAATACTCTAAAACTGTGATCCACTAACCTAAGAGAATAAGCATTTACAATTCCATGAAGCTATAGGGCATTTACAAGATGTATACCCATAAGAACATGAAGAAATAAAAGAATAGTGTACCATGCTAGCAAATTCATCGTCTCTTTCTTCCCAAACTTTTCCATGACCACATAATCAGGAATATTACAAGGCTAACTCCAACAGATGTCCAGAAGATGACCAACCATGCAGGCATTGGTTTGGGATAAAGACCTGGCAGAAATCAAAACAATAGGTCATTTCTACAGGAAATGAGAGTCATTTTGGATGCTTCACCAAAGCTGAATATTTTAGCTAAGTGGAAGCATAAAATAACAAGATACAAATAGAGAGCATACCATGTCCAAACTTGATGCAAATGAGAAGTTCCACGATGCAAATAGCAAGGGAAAGCCAACAAAAAGCGCCAACCTTTTTCACAGGCTTTCTGGTAAATTGACATAATTTCAATAAGGATAAGCATACAGGTAATTCAGCCATTGACAACTCTCCATATAACCAGAAAAACTACATTGGGAGAGAGAGGGAGGGAGTACCGGTCTTGGAGATATGAATTGTATTCACGTGTTGTAGGTATGGCAATTAGCCACCACAAGATCAACCTGTACACTATTACAGGGTTCCGAGGAGGAACCCATAGACAAAACTTCAAAAAGAATGTGTTGAGCTCTACAGTCAGGAAGACAATACAGAGACTAAGAACTTGGATAAATCGCCATGGACCAAGCAAGGGATGCCATTCATCTTTGTCCCACTGTGCAGGTGTAAATTGTTCCAATGTTCGTTTGACCTAATTAGCAGGTGGTCAAGTTGCATGGTTAGAAATCATGCATCAGTATTCGTTAACACTGCAACAATATTTTCATCAAATGAAAATTATTTCGACTAAGATCAAGATTTGGAAGCCAAAGAGTACAAGTGAGAAACAGTGAGGATGACTAAATTAGAGAGGGAAAAAAAGGTTTGAAATTCAAATAGCATGTACTAACTTCTGGTTTGTATTCGAAAAAAAACATTGTACTTGCAACTAAAAAATGTCAAAAACAGACACAAAGGAACTTAGTTGTTGAGTCCATGTTTTGCCAGTAAATTAGAAAAGGTGACAACAACACTTCTTCAGATATATTAAGGAGGATACAGTCAGGAATAAGATTTCTTTCTTCCAGCGCAAGGGTGCAAATTGTTTCTCAAGATAATTTTTATTGACCTACTTTTCTACCCTCAGGGGGATGGGAATTTTTGGCCTACCATGAGATATATTTTCAGTGGTCTCTTAAAAATTCCTTGGCACTAGTATGTACAAACATTGTGAAGTAGTTTTAATGACAAATAAATTGTTGTCAACCCAAATGATGGACCTGAAATTGCCATTGTAATTCTACTGGCTAGTAGAAGTGTCCACTTATAGCTGACGCTGACTCAGAAAAGGGGCAACAGAAAAATGAAATTTCCAAACATACCTTGCTCATAATATTAGGTTGGCGACTTATACCAACCCACTCGTATGTTTTTCCATCAAAATACCCGACTGTATGCATTCCAGCCCAAATGCCTGCAAAGAAACCCAACAGAAAAGGTCACAATAAGCTACAAAGAAATAATTTAAATGGCAAGCCAAAATTTGAAAACTACTACACAAATCTCATTCATTTATCTTATGTAGTTTTCATGAAAAGGATTAAATACTAGATATTTTAGCTTAGAATGCTCAGAGAGAAGAATCTGATATTGCAAGAAACTGAGAGGATTGCCAGGAAAGGGAGATCTTAAAGAATAAGAGGGAGGGGGAGGATTGCCAGCAGCTTCACATAATTTTCCTCATTAACTCTTCAGTGCAGGCCACTTAAAATGACCAAGATATTGCTTGCGACAGCTAAGAAAGATGCTAGTCATACTATAGTGGTGCATTAAAGCCCAGAATTAAGTCAAACTTGATACTAGTTTTGGTTTGAAAAGCAGAATATATCATGGCTTCTACATGGATATTCTGAACACATTTTACATCAGTTATATGGTCCTTTAGTTACACAAATGGAAGCAACAGCCATAGAATCATGTTTCATTGAATGGTTAACACCTAAACATATAGAGCACATATCAAGTACCTTCAATATATCCATAGACTAAATTTTTAAGAAACTTCAACCAAATCATTGAACCAGCAAGCATTTTGAAGGTAAAATCGAGTTTTCTACTTGTTTATATAAAGTTAGAAATGCATCTTTGAACCACTTAACAGCCTAACTTATCCAGGTTCCATCTGCACTTGACTATCATCATACTAAACTTTTACTAGAAAGATTAAGCTATCAAGATAACATGATAATTAACAACTATTCCTTAAAAAATGTTGATTAATTAAATAGCCTAACACAACACTTCAGTTATGAGTGGACATGGATTTAATATGTATGATAGGGTCAAGATTTATGCTCCCCAACCTGTGCATCTATATGATCATGTGCCAGTTAAGACCGTCAACCCCAACTGACCTGTTGTCAACCCCAAATCAGTGAGACACTTAAATGGAGGTTAAGTGTTTTGCAAAAACAAATTGAAAACCTCCGAGTACACTACCACTCAATTTTATAGATAATGATGTTGTTTCTTTTGTTTCATTGCAAGGCCAATGGGCTTTGGGCTAAACAATGGAGGGTACCCTGAGACCTCTAAAGTGGAAATCAAAATTTTAACCACTTGAGTAGTACATTATTCTCTCCAATCAAATTGTTTTTTTTATATCCAGCGACCATCTAGAAAATGCCTCTTCATTTCAACTTCTTCAAACACCTGAAATCTCCTATAGCCAGATTTTATATTCATAAACAATTAGCCATTCATCAAAATGACAAATTAAAATGATACAGCCTGACAAAGCAAATAAAAAAAAAAAACAGAAGCCGCAGCTCAAGAATTCTCACCAAACCAATTGCATATCAAAATATCAAGAATGATACTGTCCCACCAGCATTCATTGAAGTTTGGTAGCATGTGGCGGAAGGTAAACTGAAAATACCAGTAATAAAGTTAGTTGAGCAGATTGAACACATAGCTGAGGACATGTTTCAGAGACCAGGAAGAAAAGGATGAGAATAACAAAAGGGAATGTTGGTATTGGCTAGATACTAACCTCCATCAGCTCAAAACCAATTGACAATACCCATAGAAGTGGCTGATTACGGATTAATATAGCCTTGCCCCACCATCCAAAGATATGTGCTAGAACAAATTCATCAAAAAGAGTGTCCTAGAAAGAAATAAAAAAATCAGAAATATTTTGCATCCAGATACTGTGTGTGTGAGAGGGGGGGAGGTTTCTAAAAAAAGAAATCATACCAAAACGTTCTTAAACTTGCTTGTAGGATTTTCAGGCACATAAATGCGACAATCAGCACCATATGATCTTTCAGGTAGTTCTGCTCAAACAAGTGTAAACAACAATTAAGATAATTAAGAAAGATGTCAATATCCCACCAAATACAAGGATGAGATGTTAGCAGCTTACAAGTGTAATGTGTGGCTGCAGTACAGAATGATTTATCAACTAATATAGTGAATTTTAATGGTTATGGTGAGTTACAAAGCATTACCAATTCCAAGGTCAGGATGGAGAAACTTCATAAATTGCCGCGCATCATCACGCTTCTGCAAAGGAGAAATTTTAACCTTCAATCAGTAAACTATTCTTTAACACGCACAGATCATCCAATTAGTCTGAAAAAATATTAGCTCATGAAGTGCATAAGAAATGAAGAACATCTAATTAACAAGTACATGTCAAATTTTAACCTGTATGATTCATATGGACAGAATGAGCTCCGTTTTGATTGACATATAGAAAGCTAAAAGTGTTCATTGTATGTTATTTCTTGAAATAGGATCAAAAGACAATTGATTATGTATGTTTTTTAGATAAGATTTAAAATACAATTAATTAGGGAAGAAAACAATGAAAATACAAATTGCATTTGGATGGTGAATTTATTTAAAGAGTTTCATGGCTTGCATAAATAGATATACAAACAGTAAAAGAAATACTTGATTGAAATTGTTCTTGCAGAAAAATTGGTAGGCTTTAGTTATATTATCTTTGGCGAAATATTATGGAAATTATAGGTGTTTAATTAAAAATTTAGACAATGTTATAAAAAAAAAACATTAAACTAGTTTCCATGAAAACACTCAAGAACTTTTTTAATCCCATGTAAAAGATTTGTGAAATTTATAAATGATGGATCAATTTGAAAAGTTAAGCAGTGCAAGCACAGGCCTTCAACTAGTTTAACTATGAATTTGTTTTGAGAGTTTATGCACATGGAAACCATCTCTGTTAGAGCAAATTGCCTTGCACAAACATGCATGCACACGTATATAAAGACACAAAACCAGATCATGTATATGTAAATGTGCGGGGAAAGTTAGCTTTACAAAAGAAAAATCTGGAGAAGCAAGTATGTGAAGGTGCAAGCAACAGCTTAGCACAAGTGTGCACGAAAGAGAAGTTGTCTTCACAAAAAGAAAACCAACCTGAAAAAGCAGAAATGTGAGGGCAACAAGATAAACAATGGCCAATCCATGAACTAAGCGCCAAATTGCTGGATG
>Ga0307507_10007113_pt1 | contig 16554 bp, 12 predicted proteins | sample 7_EM_MG_FD_207223 | JGI IMG/M metagenome (GOLD analysis project Ga0307507, IMG submission 207223) | Populus trichocarpa ectomycorrhiza microbial communities from riparian zone in the Pacific Northwest, United States - 7_EM | ecosystem: Host-associated > Plants > Roots > Unclassified | place...
TCCCAAACCGTCCACTGCTGTTGATGACGTGGGAGACAGAAGACGAATGACCGGGGTAGGCTCCTGCACTTCCGCGACGCCAGCTCGCTGAAGTGTCGTCTGATTCCCATTCTTCGGAATCGGAGGATTTGAGTCGCCGCCTTGGAGATGATACACGTAAAAAGAGTTAAAAAGCTATGTGAGCGGCATTGAAGACGCCGGCTACTTTGCGGTGGATTATAACCTAGATGCTTTGAATTGGTATTGTCTGAAATTTAGAGGGTCGGTAACTATGCAACCGTTTTCACCGCTGGCACTCGTACCTATCAGTCTTATCTCGGGTGACTTGAGAATTAATGGAGATAGATAGGTTGGTGTGAATGGAGAGCGACTGGTATTATGATATATACAATATTTTGTAAGCTAGAGCATTAGCCACGCCATGAAGAGAAAGGCGGAAATGCAAGACAAAATATAATGACACTTGGGCTACCCTACATAAAATGAGGGATGCACGAACGAATATCTTTACCACTTTTTCCGTCCGGGTTCGCTAGCGAACCCGAGAAGTAAGGACGACGCAAAGTTTCCGACGCAAAGTCAAATCCTCCACACCCTATTCCACATGCAATCCGATGGCTTAATTTCTTGTGAACTTCCACTATTCCCCAGGAATAGTGTCCCTGACTCGAAGAGGCCCCGGTTGAACCGAAAGAGGGTGAGTGTAGCTGGTACAAGACCATGCACGACGTGCTAGGGCAATTGGGCTTCCACATGGAGGATTCTTCGTCAAAGTAGGGGAGGATTGGGAAAGGGTGGTTTTTGTAGTGCAGAAAGATGATTCCCTGTCAAATAAGGGATTAGTAAAGGGGAAGACTAAGGAAAGGGACAAACCGAACACCAAAAAAGAGTACATTCCCGCACCCGGCACTACCCCTCAACATTCCTACACCAATTCGGTCCCCACGCAATCCAATTTTGATGACGCCGAGCCCGTCTGGACGCTGATAGACTTCGAAAATACCCTATCAAAGGGTAAGCACCTCTCCAGTCCAAACAAAATTGCAACAATGAAAAACGTACCTTTTCGAGAGGGAATTGGACCCCCACACACATTCCTGGAGCCACGAGCCCAAACATCACTTTCGCAATGCCAATCGCAACCCAGGCCCCAGATAATCCTGGAATTGCGCGCACGGACATGAGCGCAATCGCAATCGACGCCGAATTTCTCGAAGATTGTCTCCAATTTTCCTCAGATGAAGGGAGGGGCTTCCTGGATCAATCCAATGGAGCAATCGTGCAACACGTCGCATTCGGAGGCTACAAAACGCGATTTTAAAGACCTAGAAAGGAAGGGGAACATCAGTGGGGTGAGTAGAGATGGATAGAATTACCTATCAGCCTTTCAGGATCCAGGTGGAGTCCCCCAGCACAGAAGACCGGGTTACGATTCAAAGCCCATGGTGGATGCCAAGCCTGTTCCCGGCGCACCCAGGAAGGGGACCAATGCGATTTCGACGACGAAGGTAAAGGGAGACAATAGTATGGCGATGGTTGGCATACATGCGGGGAAGGGTGTGGAAGATCACTGACAAGCATTGTTGGAAGTTGAAAACGATATCATCGGCATCGGCCCGGTTCTATTGAATGCGCCAGTGTGACATATTCTTTGTGGCACGTTTCTGCCTTACAAGTCCTCCGTAATGAACGAATCAAGCATCAAAAGTAAGCCTTGTACTGGGTACGAAAGGGTGGCTGACATTTGTTTAGTACAAAAAATCTCTGTGGATGAACGTGCAGCCTATCAAAATTCCTCATCTGTATTCCCTCGGTGGTCAATTACTACGTGGACCCCTATTGCTTTCGACCGACCCATGTGTGAGGTCATCCATTACAGCTTCCTCCCGGTGAAAGGTTTCTCTAAAGACGAATGGTGCGAAGTCTGGGGTGGAGAGGAAGTTGGAATTGATGAATGCCTGTCTCGAAATCCGCATAGAACGAAATTTCCCCACGTTTTCCAGGAGACGGAATTTCTGACCATTCCTTTCCGCCTCATTATCGATCCGGCGAAGGCGTACCCATTACCAAGGCTGAGCAGGGGAACAATCATCTCCTTTGCTAATTGCAACTCCCCAAGCCGTCGCTACATCATCGACACTTGTGTCTTTTCCAATTCTAACGACGCCTTTCTCAGAGTTATTAGCTTCAACGAGAATCAAGAGGTGTTCAACACGAATTCATCACGACCTCCTTTTATTCTCCAAATCCCTGTTGGCTTCTGCTCGGTCAAGAGGTCCTATTCAATCGAGCAGCACAAATGTGCTCTTGAACTCGAAACCGTTCACATGCCAAGAAAGTCCTACCAACAGCCAGAGGAATCCACAGGTGAAGGTCATCATGGTTGGTTGCAGCTGATACTGGGGGTGTTTACGAAGTGCAAGTGCATTCATCATTCCAAATCACAACAAGATCTGATCCTCTCCCAGCATGGCTTTGATCCTCTTCTCTCCGGTCGCTGTGCATTATGTATTTGTGGAACACGTTGGATGTGTTACTTGATCTTTGAGTGCTTTCCCTATTTGCCAAAAAAAAAATTATTATTGATATGATTCGGACCGAGTGATGGCAGACGCAGCTGGAGGACTGTGTCGACATCTCAGGGTCGTGTTTTTTGGTAGGAAGGGGGCGGCTAGGAACCCAAAGAGTTGGTGCTTCCAGCGCTCTAGGTTGACTGTAGCTTGGGTCCGAGGGATTTGGAACGCTAGATGGCCTGAGGAATTAAGAGGATGGGTGGATAGAGCACGGCCAGAGTGCCACAGGTATAAAGATAGGCAAATGACGCCCGGATAGGACCTCGGTGGCAGTCAGAGGTGTGGCACTGGCAAATACGCAAAGGCGTCAAGGGACGCCGAATTCGGCTCAGTTGTGTTTCGTAACAGCGAGCCAAAAAGCCCCGGCCGTCATATTTTATGGTCCAAATAAGTAGGAAAGACGTGAATTGAGTGAACTCGCCGGATATTATTCAGACTTTGTGGGAACCTGAGACATGTTATTCTTGTACATAGCCGTGTTTTACAGGAACGAGCACCATCTCAAATCTACCCGCATCACGTCTTTTTCCATCTCGTGCCAAACCCTACTTGTTCCACGAAAGGAAACAGCTTCAGAGATTGTCAAAACAGAACACAGCGTGACCACGTACCAGCACCCAATTCATTCATAGCAGATGGTGTACCATTTGGGGGCCTCTGTCGTGCCCAGGAACTCCTTCGCCTTCTCGATAACATCTAAACGAGGCTCCGTAGCTCGTCCGCCCACATTTGTGGCCACCACTACGCAGTAGTATGGTTCACTGCCTTTTCTGAGATACACGGGCACTGTGTCATTGAACGCGATGCCGCAGTGTCTGGTGATTCGCTGACGGTATGTCATGAACGTCGCAAACATCTGGTTGTTGACTGCAGTGCCATCCTTGACTGATTGCTCGAAGACTTCTACAGGGTCAAGGATGTAGCCGAGTACTTTAGGTTCTGCCTTTCGTCCAGGAGTCCTCATCAAGGTTGGAATTTATACTTGTTAGATGCAAGCTTTTGAACTCCGTCTATGATTTCCCGAGGCTTGTTTCCGCTGATCAATCAACATCATGGCTTTCTCTTCGAAAGCACTGTTTGGGATCAATCGTGCCCGCGCAGCTGCTTCTAGTGCAAACTTCAACCCTCGCAACCTCGAGTTTCTCTGGTATCCATTCTGGAACCGCGTCGCTTCTCGAATCGCCGCTAAAATTGATATTGAACGATGTGCTGTAGGCCCCCAGTATCCGCTGTGGCGTCTGTGGTCGGAGGATGAAGAAGACCTTGGACAGATCTTTATTATCGCAGATGGCACGGATAATGTGGATATGGAAGAGGCGGAGGATGATGATATGGAAGACACGGAGGACAATACCGGCGACTTGGGGGATATCACACTCAGCACCATCAACGAGACACTTCTCGATAAAGCTCGCTCTCGCATTACAGACTTCGCTCTGCTCTATTGGATTGAGAACGCTAGGATCAATGTCTACAGGGACGATGAAGCAGATGAACTGTTTGCGATTGAGCGGGAATACATACCAATCTTAATTGAAGTTAAGCGTGCACCATCTCGAAAACTGGAAGGCAACGATCGGGCTACCAAATTCAATCGTTTGATGTTTCGTGCCCAAGAGGACGTGTTTCGACAGGTAAGTGAAGATTGTAATTCTGAAGTACCCCGATGGTTCACCATTAGTCCGTACTACGATAGGCATTATATTTCTTCACAAGCAGTAGGTGGTGCCATCAGCAAAGTATTTTCGTCATTGCGGCAGTAGGGGACCACTGGACATATACCGTGATTTCGAGGATGCAGGAGAACGGCAAAGAAGTTGTGGATGGTGACAGTTTAGAGAATGATCCAGATTGGGAGCCCAGTTTGGAAGAGTGGAAGTTTGAGGCGGTTGAATGGTCTCCAATAGCGGTCTGGGGAAAACCTGCTGATGAAGTGCACGTGGATACACTTTTCAGTTGGATCGAGGGACACTTCTTGAAAGTACACAAATAGTCACTAGTGTTAGGAAGACCAGGGAGTTCAAAGCTGCCGAGGAAGTGATTGTTGAGTTTCATGAAACGGTCGTCGATGTCTTGGCAGAGGGGAATGGTGTGGCTGAGGGATCTGAACCAGATAGTACTAACTTCTAAGAAACCTACTTTTCAGTTACAGTAGTCTGCCGTTTTGCAAGATGATACACCTAACACTCTGAACAGCAAACCATAGTGTGCCGTCGGGTAACACATTTGGTTTCCAGGTCCGCTACTTGACCCGAGAAGTGATAAGGACTTCCCTGCGAAACCACGCTCGCCTCTAGCACCTCTGCAGCATCTTCTCCCAGAATCTAACCATTGTATCACCAACATCTCCGCTTCTCGACCAGCTCAGCTGAAGCCGCGTAATATTTGAGTTACCACATCCACCACGACGTCACGTACCAATACGACTCGGACACGAGAAGAGTCGGGGAAACCCAAAAGCCTGTGTTCAAAAAGTTCAGTTCAGCAAAATTATGCTCGCACTAGTTGGTCTGTTGAGGGTGCGTACCTTTACCGCTTGATGGGGAATTCCACCTAACACGGGCGCCTCTGTTAACAGGCAGGACGTCCCCTGTCTTGCCGTTCACCCATCGCAGCGTCTTCCAATTGCAATTTGCCTGTCAGGTGCCATGGATGATGGGGTGGATCATTATCAATTTGAAACAACATTGACGATGACTGTGTTATACTCGGCACAAGCGTACTGGAATGAGGTTGGTTCTCCCTGTGTAACGGTGAAGAGACCCGCGTTCATTTGTCCAAGTCCCTACACTGGCAGATGAGCGAGTCGCCGACAAGTACAAAAAAAAAGACTTCGAATCTTTGTCTGACTACGGGAGACTACCAAGTCCCCGAACTTTGGTTGACTGCCGTCCTTCGAGACCGACGCACGACGTTAACAAGATTCGAAAAAAATTCGGACAACGTTCGTAGGTCCTTTGTTTTCTAATTACTTTACTAATCTACCCTCAGGGAAACCGAGAGGGACAACACTTCCAACGAAGACGTGCCACAGTATTGTTGGGTTCTCTCGCCCCCAGACGATATTGCCATGATTCTAGGTCTTAAACCCTCAACTCTTCTTTTCGCGATGACTATTTGCGAGTATTCAGCGCCCTGTTTGCAAGTTCTGGGTTGGGTAATTATTCCACCTGTAATCTGGATCGTAATCCTGGGCCCGTTTTCCCAATATATTTTCTGGAGTTCAGGTTCCGCAAAAAACTCCCAAAAATGCGTTCGTTCTAAAGGGAAATGCAGGAATCGGTACGTGATCTGGACCTGTCCATACTATTAGCTGACGGCTTGTAGGAACGTCAACCTGGCTTCGCATCCTGCTTGTTTGTCGCCTTTCCGCCCGTCTTCCAACATTTTACTCGTTTGATAGTGATTCGGTTTTTCTCTTTACGAGTGAAGGGCCTTAGAGATTCCTTCAAAGTCCTTGGAATTGTGTTTCTTCCTGCGCAAAGCGCGGGGTGCATGGGCCCTCTTTGATTCGACTCCTTCGTTGATGGAAACTCCACAAATTTTCTCGAAGGAGGGACTTTTCGTGGTCCAGACGCCGTCGCCGCGGAAGAAATTCCCCCCTACCGTCTGCAACGACGTTTCCCATACCAGTCTCTGTATCTCCCTGCCGAAGTCGCCCTCATTTCACGTCCTCGCACGTGTATAATCATACTCAAGTCCCTCGAAGCATCGCAAGTTCGTGCTGCCTAAAGTTTTATCGATTGTTCCTCTCAATTGGGAAGACTAGGTCTGTGGCAGGTCATATGCTTGAACCGGCTGCACATGAGATTCTCGGCGATGGAGGATCATTTGATGTCATCGCGCTCGAAACTCCATTTTCCAGACTTCCAGCACGCAGTCCACTGGAAGACTCCCGAGGTCCTCTCTGAAGAAGTCACGTCTTCATATCACCTCGAGTGGCTTTTCACTCGATGATGATAAGAAAGTTCATGGGGCCATACACATCGATGCTAGATGCTTTTTAGCCGAAGGGAGAATGACCCTACCACTATTTAGATCTGGGTTTGCTAGCGAACCCGAGAAGTAATATTTGTAGACTACGTTATGTATAGAAAATTCCCATTTGCCTCTGCCTTCAGGCTGTTTGTTGGGGAAAGACGTGCTGCGACGGATGGGTAGTCTCTCTTGTTAGGATTGTAGAACGATTGGAGCATTTTGAGTTCTGTCATATTTTGCTCTTGTGAAACTAGATAAACTTTATTGTGTCAGAGCGTGAATTTACCCTTATCCCATGCAATCCATCGCAAGCGCCCTGCACGCATGCACACTCTAACGCTTGCAGCTCCTCTTGGGTCGTAGACACCGATTTTGAATTGAGGAACCTTTGATTAATATAACTTCGATTCCCATGGCTTACTATACAATCCTTACCAACTCGGGATGCTAAAGATCGACGAAATTCCGGACTTGAGGAGGAGAAACCTGAGTCTTTCTCCTTGTGCTCTCATTTGCACACACAACCTCTCCGTTCTGCTTTCACGTCCTTCGATTCTCAACCAACCAGCACCTCCAACCCTACGGAGGGAGTTCGTACGTTAGGCCATCTTTCGATTTTGTTTTCGTAGGGGGGTAGAAATAAGGCAAACGTACCAATAAGTAATAGGCAGCTATATTTCGAAAAATTTGATGAGAAGAGGAAATAAGCATAAAACGAGCAAGATTTCCATGCCAGGACCATGCTCCATTACGAGAAAAAAAATTTGTGTTAGGTGGCGGGGATGTTGTGGAAGACAACTACGAGGTTCAAACATTCTGTCAAGCCGTGAGATTCTGCATCGCTGTTACGAGGATGTAGATGGCTCACAATGGCCGCCTTGAATGCTTCCAAGCACTGAAAGACAACGTGATGGTCCTATCTTCCATGTCCAGAAGAAGTAATTCTGTTAGGGCACAGTTCAATCACTAGAGGAGTACGAAAAACAGATCATTACCTGCAGTGCATCCATGCTGGACAGAGCCAACTGTCGGATGTTGGATTTCATCATAGCGTCGTAATTCTCGTAGTCGTTCCACGGCGTGCAACTTCCGAGCCCCAGGCCTGCCTCCGTATGTGCGTATGTCCCATCGTACCGCGAGCCAGACCCAACGCCATTCAAGTACAAAGCACAATCATTGACTATGTTGCTGAATTCTCTAGCAGATGTAAGCCCGAAGTCACCCGTAGTAGTGTTGACTTCGCCACCCTTGCCGCAATGATATCAACGAATGTTGACATCCCTCCCCCATTGCGCTTGCAAATAGCTGTTTCGGAAAAAAAAAAAGGCAAACTCAGTAATCACGTTGAGCATTGAAATAACCCATGGGTCCATTCAAAAAGCTGATGGTCCCTCGACGACCGGAGTGGTTCCAATGGTTCTGACTGCCAGGAGTGCGTGTAAGTCCGTGCGAACAAGTTTTGTTGATGATCAAAGTTGAACTTTGGTTACATAATCGCGCTTCCCGCAACTCGGTCTATCTATTATACGAAGGTACGCAGTATATTTACGACATATGCACATGCTCACCCACAACCAGGGCTCCTTTCTGCTCACGAATCCAGCGGCGTATATGTCCATTCAAGATTCATGAAATTCACTCTTACAGCTCGATCTACTTATTACGACCCACTTACGACAATTTTTCAACTTCATTTCTGATTCTGTTTTCATGCCAATTCATATGAAAGTATGACCAACATGATGCGGTCTTCGCGCCCTCTACCTGCTCGAACATCGCTGCGACCGCAACTCCACCTCTCCTCGACACGGTACACCATTCGACCTCGTCCCACTATTCCCACTATTCGCCTCATATCCTTTTAACCGCTCACTCGAGCAGCAATAGGCCGACATGGCATCCCAGCAAAACATCCTTGCTCCCAAATCCGATGCCAACGAACAACCACGCAAAAAACTCGTCCCCAAAAAATCAAAGCTTAACATTCTCAACATTGGTCGAGACAAGGAAAAAGATCGTGCTAAAGATTTTTCCGACGTCGTCCGCCGTGTCAGTGCCTCCCCTTCAACATCTGGAGGCTTCGAAATTTACGTTGACCCAACCGTCGACCCAGATGTTGGAGAGATTGTCATCGTTGAGAAGAAAAAATCCCGTGCAGCATTGGACAGTATGAGCTGGGGTGCACTCAGTGAAGCTACCAACTTTCCCAAATCGACACAAATCGGGGCTTCACAGCCGGTTACGAAGGAGAACCCCGCATTTCTCAAAGTCAAGGTTGATGAAGAGAGGAAGTGGTGGAGCATTAGCCGAGGGAGAAAGGACTCGAAGGAGAAAACGAAGGGAAAAGAGAACAAGATAACTACGAATAATAAACGTATGCCCATCTCATTCTCTTTTCCGTGATTCAAATCGACTCATCCATTGTTATTCTAGCTCCTGAACCAACCCTCAAAGTCGCTCCAGATCTATTGAAGGCAAATCAGGAATCTCGGGGCCGTGTAAACTCGCTCGACTCTGCCCTGCTTCTCGGCCACCCAACCATCCAGAAAGATGCCAATGTTCATTCCAACATCCCACAAGCTGTTCGAGCTCAAACTCTGACAATCCAACTCTCCGAGCCAGAGCCCCAGCCCATCTCAGAACGTGCTCGTTCCGCTACCCCTTCTGCTGGCATGTTCTTCCGTTCCGCGACACCCACAGTTGGTGATTTCCTTGCCCCTCCTGGTCAAAAGCAGATGGAAGACAAGCCCGGATCAATTGCCCTTTGGGCTATCCGTTCGATGCGGTCTTTGGCTACGATGGGTAGCTGGGCTCAACTGAAAGGTTCTTCCCCTCCAACAGCGCAGGAAATGGCGGATGAAATGAAGAAGGCCGAGAGTGAAGGTGAAAGACATAAAGAGAAGAAGAAGAAGAAGGACGGGACCGCGAAGGAGAAGAAGAAGAAAGATGGGACCGTGAAGGAGAAGAAAAAATCGAAGGAAGAAAAAGACGGCTCTGCCACAGTCAGAAAGTCTCTCAAGGCTGAGAAGACGCAAACCCCTCGAATTTCTACTTCCAGCTTCGAAATCGGCCACCTTTCTGCAAGTCCAGAGGTGCCGAAGGCTACCGTTTCGAGGAAGCACTCCATCCTCGGTTTGGGCTTACCATCTGCCATGCGCTTGCCCCGAATTAGAGGAGGTTCGACTTCCAGTTCTCTCAGCCTCAACACGCAAGGCCAATCCAATCCCAGTACTCCTTCAGATGCAGCAGGTGTCTTAGACTCAATTACACCTTCTGCCGCATCCAACCGACTTTCTGTTGAGAATATAAATACAGGTCATCGGGCTTCGGTTGCATCTTCGAATGGGTCATCACTTCGTCCTGTGTCCGTCGCGTCGTCCAATTCTTGTCTTTCAATCAGATCTGGCACTTCCGTGAAATGGGATGAACAAGGTCTAGAGACGGTCCGTCAGCAGAGGAGGAAGGAACGAGAAGAACGCAGAATGTCTGAAGATTCAGCTACCTCTGCTGAAAAAGCGGAGAGACGTTCTTCAAGAGGGAGCAGGAGGTCCTCGGAAGGGAGACGCCGTGCACCACTCAGTTCAGTATTTCCTCAAGTTCAGCATCATCAAATTGGCGCCGCTCTACTGAACGACGTCGCAGAGGAACTGCACGACACTGCCAAGGACGTTGCAGACGCCCACCCAACTGATTCGGATCGTGCCTCGATGATCTCCACGAATACGACAATGTCTTCTATGCGTTCACGGAGACGGTCCTATGGCGCGTATCCTATCTTGACATTTGAGGAGGCCACGTCGGATGGACACGGAGAACCCGAGGAAGAGGAAGTAGAAAAAGATGGTGGTGATCATGTCAATTCAACCCTGGTCAACAGGCGAGTGCGACCAATGTCCGAACAGCTCCTAGGGAGAGCTAGACCCAAGGCCATTCACGAGGAGGATGAAGGTGTGTTTTATGTTTGCTCAATGTATTATTATGTATTGACTTCACCATGTGCTAGACGTCTATCAATTCTGTCGGCTGCAACGAATGACCTCGCGCTGTTGATCAACACCCTAGATCTTCAAGCCACCCCTTCGACACCAGATATGACCCCCCCCTTCTCAAGCATTCCGGCGCACAGAACCAACCCAAATCCGGTGCCAGCCGGCCCAACCCTCGCAACCAAGAAGCCGAGAGTCCTCTACAAAAGACACTCAGACGACAAGTCTCGTCGTTGGCTTCCTTGCGGCCATATGTCCAATCTCGAGGTTACAATACCAGCAAATCGGGTGCCACCGGTACCGCTTCTCCGGTTCTCGAAAACAAGAAACCAACACCTAGCAGTCTCATTGGAAATTGCGCCATGGCCTGTCCTCATCGCCGCAGTTTCGCCTGCCAAAAAGGATCGACCTGCACTTAATGACCCCGCGAGGACCTTGTCTCCGGCCAAAATGTTCAAACTAGGGCATAAACGTACTATGACACCTGCTCCTGAGCCTGAGCCCGAACCATCCTTCCAACCACTGAAACCGGCCAGAACGAAAGCTCCGCCCAACCGTGCTGCCGTCCCTGGCCCCAAAGTGGATCCTGGATTGACCGTTGACGTGCAAAGCAAGGGCGAAGGCTTCCTTGAGCCCGCACCCTTCTCTTCTGGGACTTTCGGGTCGAAGTCGCTTTGCAGCTCGATGGTTATTGAAGGACCTGCACCCTCGACAGGTGGTTCTGGATCTCTCTCGCCCGTTTTCAAACACATTCGAAACTCCGAGGTCCTAAAATGTGCCTCTCTTTGCTCAGCAGCCGACAGGGGAAATCCCAACTCTTCGGATACCTGTCGTGGAGAACTGGAGGATTCCGTTCCAATTGGGAGGGAGGTTAGAAAGGCCCTGGGCAGATCAGGCACGTTGGGCGGGTCTGACATTTCGGGCTTTGACGAGGGCCAACTGGATGCATCTGACCCGGATTCAGACGTCCCAGATGAGTTGAAGTTCATCCTGGCTGCTCACTTGAACAGAGGGTCCATCATGGAAGGGCAAAATACATCAAACACGACCCTTCATCTTGAACCAACTTCGACAAATGACAACCCCGATATGGTCCCACAGACTCATGAACTCCCTGTAATCATTCACCCGATCACGAGTTGACATTATCTGACATAATACCTCCTCCAGAGTTGCCTGTGCCCTATCTGAAGCATTGATCCTTGACGACATTGAAGATGACTCCGTGCTCCGGACAATTTATGCTAAATTGATGGGGCAGGGGAGTATGAATAACCAGTCCGATTCGTCGTTGTGCGAGCTTAGTGGCATTCAAAAGGCATCAAGACCAGCCTCAGGTATCAGCTTTGCTGGTTTTGAAACCTTTGATGAAGTGCAGAGGGGCTTCGAGTTCAGCAGGGATCACCATAATCGTCGTGGGATGCACCATCGTGAGGAATCTGCTTTCAGTATCGCATCCGTCTCAACATACGGCCGAGTTGTTAACAATGGCGTTAATGACCCATCGACTACAGTCTCCCAAGTCTGCACGAACGTCCTTCGTCGGAAGATATTTCTAGCATCTCCATGTCGATGACCATCGATGACACGTTTTCTTTCATTCATGGCCAACCCCGTCGAAGAGTTGATAGCGATGCCTCCAGCTTTTACTTCCGTCCCGTTGGTCCTGCTACACGTGGTCATGGATGCCGAGAGTCCAGCATCTCGGTTACTTCCCAAGCTCCTCCAATAAGCCTTTACAACCGCAGTTTTGCTTACCATCGCCGAAACGACTCCTCCGCTAGTTCGAGTTCCATTGCCATTATCCTACGCAAAGCATGGTGCAAACAGCGGCATTGCTGCTTGGGCACGTCACCAAAAGGATCGTTCCTTCGACTCTGCAATGAGTGATTTCTCTGCAATGCATCTTGAGGAGACAAAATGTTTGACCACGCAGTTGACCTCGGCCCGTTGACGTCGATCTCTGCATCTCCCCTGAACGGACACGAAGCAACGGATTACAACCACCATGTGTCATACGACTCGATCATGGATGATGAGCAGAGATCGTCCGTGGAAGACTCGCTCTTTGAGAAGACTGGTCAACACAGCCCTGTCTCGTCCGACTCCGTTTTTGGCGACGACATGTCGCATTCTTACGCCGTTGGACTCCTCCTTCCGAATCAGTTCCGACCTTTATCAGTGCTTAGCCTGAACAGTAGCCACGGTCCGGTACACGAAGATGATACTATGATATCGGTAAGCGCTGATCCTGCTGCTCATGATTTGCCCTGACGACCAATTGTATTAGATGCTGGGTGGAGGGCACGTCCGTCGCCGCTCGCTTGTATCTATGATGGAAGCATCCCCATGCGTTTGCCTCGAGAAGCGCAAATACTCAGTGATTCAAGAAGCGAAGGCCTTCAAGAACGTGGAACGCCATGAATCCCCCAATAAGGCTCGTATCGTCGAAAAACCATCCATCGCATCGGCATCTTCGTTCCAGTTTGGAGACGAGAGGATGATAAAGGCACAGCAAGGGTTATTGGAACGCCAGAGCCCTGAGGATAGTTTTTTCGTTGCTGATGGAGAAGACACCTCTGGTTGTAAGTTTCACACTTATTTTGCCGGTATCGATGCTGATGAATATGTAGTCTGTATGCCTGTTTTCACTCGTCCTTTGCCAGCCAGATCCCGTTCAAGTACTTGCACATCAAGCTTGGGGGCAGGTACTCCACCTCTCTCTTCTTCCGATGGCTCGTCGATATCTGAGGGTTCGCAATCGAGCATTGATCTCAGTCAGCTCAATATCGCCCTCGCAAACGTGACCCATCCTCTATCAAACACGGAACGGCCTCGGGCGCGTGCTCGTGCTCGAGGCAAAGGTCATCGACGACACTACTCTAAATCCCATGTATCTCGGTCCTCGGTCTATGAAACTATTGAAGAAGAGTCCGGTCTGAGTCCCTCCAAGTCAGTTGTTTCAATGAAAGACGACACGACCAGACGTCAACCAATTTTCTTGGTCGATTCGAACACGTTGTCAATTCACTCCAAAGGGGAGGAGTCGGTCTGGAATGATGAACGAGGGATCGTTGCGCTACTAAAGTTCTACGCACTACGTGACGAGGCTGTTTCGGAGTGCAAGAGGACCTGGATGGACACTCCGTTCTCCATATTTGCTCTTCAATGTAAGTTCTCTTTCTATCAACCCTATTCATTATTACTTACTCAATGCCCAGCTTTCCAACCCCCTCATCACCCTGCAGGAATGCAAGCTCTTCTTGAACACTCGGTCCAGAGCTACGGCCCTTTGCCTTCCGAACTCCGCCCTCGTCGTGTTCGATCCCGCACCTCCTCTCGACCATCGCCTTACCCTGCCAGCTGCATTTCCAAATCCTCGGTAACAACGAATACGTCGAAGGATCATATCCAGGTCGACAACAAGTCGAATTCGACCACCACCATCAAGGTCCTCTGTGAACTGCCTGTCTGTTCGAATACCCCTGCGGCCCCTATGCTCGACGTGCTCAAACCCTTCTCCCCGCTTGTGCTCGACACCATCAAAACAGCGAAGGACAAGAAAAAATCATCGAACAATCGACCTCGTGTTGCTTCCACAACCCGACGAACCGCTCTGGGGTGGTCGAAGCACAGCACGGGCAAATCATCAGACCAGAAGGAGAATGTTGCTGTCGGGAAGGAGAATTTGGTTGGAACTACTATGACGTAATTCCGTTGTCTTTTGTCTCGCGATGATACTCAGCTTTTCGTAGACCTGGAGATACTCTTCGTCTCAGCCGCCCTCGTCCGAAAGGAAGAACACCGGGGGGGAGGACTCCTGCTTCTCAGAACCGACCAAGCAGAATGATCAGAGTATAACAGGAATGGCTGAATTTTATACTTATGCTCATCTATGACAAGTTTTCAATTTATCCCCTACTGACCCTCAATCAATGATCCAATGTTTTCGCATTGCTATCTGGCACTTCTTGCCCTTTTTGTTCAATACTTAGCTCAAAGTATGTACCTTGTTGTCTTGTATTTCGTAGATCGAATGCAAGTATTTCTTGTTCTGTCCGCACGGGTAGTACAAACATCTATTGCTACTTATGAGTTACAATAAATTCCTATCTCCAGCCTAGTAACTTGTAACTTGGTCCCTTGGATTGATGCATGATTATTCCTGTATGTCTCCTCGAAATCTGCTTGTAAGACTGACTGGTCGATATAGTCGCTGTTGCTCCCTTGTTTTGGAGGAATGAACTATTCTGCTGATGTTGGCTTTCGACCTATCAGCACACGATTGTATTAAATTACATTGCGCTGCGCATCCACAACCCCAAGACCATATCATGAAAGTCAGGGACCACCTCGGTCCTCGGCTGCAACGTTCGCCTGATCGAAACGCCTTACTCGCCTGGCAGCACGTTCAGCCCATCCGCTTTTCTCTTTCCCGTCATCCACGTTACACACATTTGCGTCATCACCGTTATCCTCTTCATCATAGTAAATCTTATATGTGTTTTTCTCGGCGAACTGAATGAATTGTGGAGTTCCCCATTTTGTCGAGGGCAGTACAACCGTACGCAACGTCAAAGATCAGATCTGGCGGCCACTCATCGCTGTCTGCAATGGTTGCATCACAGTTATGAGGCACCAATATCGCGAGGTTGCGGTCATTAATATTGAAATGCTGGAATGTAACGTGTTCCGTAACCGTTCCCATGGGTTGGAGGGGCACACCGGGTTGTGCAACACGGCCCACATCGGTCACCGCCATTGCAAAATTTGGGGTCTAGGAATCAAGTTAACCATGTAAACAATCCCTCAGTGAGTTAGGTTTCAATGCCGACGAGCGTCGTCTTGCAGCATGGACCATGTTTTCTCCCCGTTGTAATTTCCACCGCTTGTCGGCAACCAGTTCGGCGCGGAGGAGTTCGAGGGTTCTCAGAGACTCTGTACATCACCGATTTCATAGGTCGCAGTTTATTAGTACTACTTGATATTATAATTTGTGCTTCGCCCTACAATGACCTGAATTATGAACAGAATCTAAGGAGAATAAATTGAAAACATGCCTGGGTTGGCGGTGTCAAAGAACGTTGTCAATTCCGTGATCGTGACCTAAGCGTCTCTCTGCGGTTATGACCCGCCAGATGCGCATGACGAGCAGGAACTGTTGGTAAGGATCCTTTAACATGATTAGTATCTGTCGAAAATGTCAATGTATAGGACCTACGGTTACACGATGGGCAAAAGCGTTGTCGGTTACGCGTCTGAGACCTCCGATGAAATCGAAGGCGCTTACTTTGGATTCCAAGTGTAGTCTGTGGAACCACTTCAAAAGGTTGAATGAGAATGCCATCCGAGTTTGAGTGAGGGTTGCAGGGAAAAACCCGGCTTTCAACAGCTGAGTAGAACGATTGTCAAGTGTGCATTCGCAGAATTGAAGCTGGGTGTTATGAATTCCGTTTGTGTCCACAATATGGAAGAGAACATCTGTACAGCTGGGACTATATTTCGGGCATGGAAGACCGTTATGACCAAAAGGAATCGCGAAGCCCTCGGGACGTAGACAAGATATGTCGCAGCGTACAAAAAAACCCTTGGATGCATCCCATCGCTCTGCCCAATGAGTAGGATCACTAGTGATTGTCAAGGGTTTTGAAACCCGCACGGGTTACGGGTAGGGTACGCTGGGGTAGGGGTACGGTGTGAACTTCACAGACCCTCATCCAACCCGTACCCCCAGCACGGGTTGAGGGTTACCCGGCAGAATTCAGGCGGGTTTTCCTAAAAAGGAATCCTATCAATATGAGGTTGTGCCGCCACTGGGCGGGGCTACAATGAATATCTACTGTATAGTACCAAATTCCCCCTATAAAACCAAACAATGAATTGTCGAACGTCATCTTGGGTCTTACTATCCAATCCATCATCCAAGATACACATATGTCTCTGTCTTTTGATTCTGTGGCCCTCCGTCGCAAGCGTACTGCAACCGAGCGTGCTTTAAATAATGCGGACCCTCTCGT
>Ga0307507_10007114_pt1 | contig 16550 bp, 9 predicted proteins | sample 7_EM_MG_FD_207223 | JGI IMG/M metagenome (GOLD analysis project Ga0307507, IMG submission 207223) | Populus trichocarpa ectomycorrhiza microbial communities from riparian zone in the Pacific Northwest, United States - 7_EM | ecosystem: Host-associated > Plants > Roots > Unclassified | place...
GGAGGAGTAGGGAGTTTTGCAGGAGGGCGGGTTGGGGGGTGGGATGGGAGGGGCAGTTTTAGGTTAGGAGGGTGGTGAGGGTGAGGGAAGGTGAGGTGATGGAGTTGGTGGATTTTTTTGCGAGATGGGTGGGTGGTGTGGAGGTGGGAGGTGGAGGCCTTGAGAGGGAGTGAGTGAGAAGTAGGGGAGGGTGGGATTTGGGTGCGTGGTTTGGTGATGAGGGAAAAGTGTAAATGTTTAGAGAGATGCAAAAAGGATGACAGCCAAGATTTATGAAAGTGCCCGCTGGATTAGAAATGAAGCATGAAACTCGGTCTTTAAACAGCCTCCCCAAGGTAATACATTGTTCTATAGTTTACTCTTACCAACACCCCACACCCCGGCGCCAGGGTTGTTAGTATTCTTTCCTACTGTACTACTTGCGCTTGCAGGGACTTGGCCCTCTTCAACAACCAGCGAGGTTGACTTTTGGAGAGTCTCAATTGCTTCCCGCTCAATACGAGAAATGAGCTCAGCACATGACGGGATGTCGTGGATGAGACCAATAACTTGCCCCGCCGTCCACACCTAAGAAGGATATTAGCTTTGGCTTCAACCCTACTCTCGAAAGGATTGGTAGTTTGGACGGTACCCTACGGGAATCGAAGGAGCATAACACCAAAGCGAAAGAAACAAACTTACTCCAAAATCCTTGTCACCATTCAAAAACACCTGCCGACCCCTCTTCCCGCTCACATACGGCGCCACCTCCTCAAACTTACCCGTCGTGCTCTCCTTCTCAATCTTCACCGCCTCTTTCGCGACCTTATTCGCAAACAGTCGCGATGTGTTCCGCCACCGTCTAAGAACAAGCTCCGTATCCGTCTCCTGCGCCTGCACAATCGCCTCTTTAATCTTCTGATGAATCGGCGCCTCGACCGTGCACATAAACCTCGTCCCCATATTAATGCCCTCAGCGCCCAGACTCAGCGCCGCCGCCAGCCCTTGCCCGTCCGCAAAGCCACCCGACGCAATGAACGGCACGCTTAGAGACTGGCGCGCGCGACTCAGCAGGATGAAGTTGGTGATGTCGCTCTCGCCGACATGGCCGGCGCACTCGAACCCGTCGATGGACAGGAAATCTACGCCGAGCTTGACGGCTGACTGCGCGTGCCGGATGCTGGTGCACTTGTGCAGGATGATGCAGCTGGCGGCTTTCAGCTGCTTGATCACGGGGCCCGGGCTGTTGCCCGCGGTCTCGACGATGTTGATCCCTTCTTCGATTATCACGCGGGCGTAGGCGCTGTAGTCTGGGGGAACGAGCGCGGGGAGGAGGGTCAGGTTCACGCCGAAGGGGTTCTTGGTCATGGTGCGGCAGCGGCGGATCTCTTTTCGCAGGTCTTCGGGGGTGGGTTGGGTCAGGGCAGTTAGCTGGAAGGGGTGGCATTGTTAGTAGGTCTTTCGGAGCTCGGGGGTCGAGGCAGAGGCATACTATTCCCAGTCCTCCAGCGTTGCTAACGGCGCTCGCGAGCTCGGCGTAGCCAACCCATTGCATGCCACCTTGGACAACAGGGACTACGTAGATGGTCAGTCTCCCGTAACAGTAAAGCCAGAGGTAGTGTACACACCTTTGATGCCTAGCTTGCGGGTCAGGGCGGTATTGAATGGCATCTTGAAAGACGGTGACGAGATTTCTGAGGTAAAGGATGACAAGCTCTAGACAAAGTAGCGAAAAAGGAGAGCAAGCAACAAGTGCATTATTAGGAGCTTCGGAACTAGAGCAGTGTAAAAGTACAGAGAATTTATCAGGACGGCTCGGTATTACATGGTTGTGGGAAGGTTGGAGTTCTCCACAGCATGGAGGGATAGTGAACCGATCAAGTACCGAGGCAAGTTAATCCGCGGTCCCCTCGTGATGTTGCTAGTGGAGCTCAGCTAGAGCATGAGTAATCAGGTATTCTTGTAGACTCAGTAGAGTAGAGCCATCACATGTATAGAGGATGGTCTATCTAAGATTCGTGTATAAGCGACATGAGACTACTATATACCTTGTCGTGCTTGTTTATCTTCCAACATGTGAAAAGAGAGTACCAAAATGCCAAGACTTCATATCTGGGGTAAACCTTAGGTAAGCATCTCCTAGCATGGTGCGCCATAGGATGGTCATGCTATTTTGAAGCAATATAGTAGAATGTAGTAGAAACATCCAGGGCATACTACATCAATCCATTAGGAGACCCATCGAGGCCTTCATATGGAAGTTGGTAGCAAGATAATCGCAAATTCATACGAGGTCGGTTCTACGTACGCCTCCGCTAAGGCCTTCCTCATCAAAATATCAACCACAAAACGTGAAGCTTTTTATATAGAACTTTGAGGGCTTGATTGCAAGGCTATTTTGTATGCTATATACCCATTTTTTATCTATGGAAGTTGTTCCTTCCTTCGTTCTCGTAGACCTTTTGAATACGTCCTGAACCCTAAAATACACCTATTTACGTCCCTTAGACTTAACTCGTCCCATGCAGTATACTGGGCGGTTTTTAGAGCGTTTAAAGAGGTGTAGATCTTGTTGTCTTTGTAGATCCGTTGCTTTAAAAGCTCATTTTAGTGGTGTATTTTGGTAAGGGAGGCCTTTGTTTACCGTTGGTAAATTTACGTTTGGCTTTATAGACCATTTGTGTCATTTATGTCATTTTTGACGATGGTTCTAGAAGAGTCCTCCATAACGTGTTCCACCACTTAGTCGGACACACCAGTCGGTCGGACACCCCAAAAACCACCAAAAATTGGGAAAATCGCATTTTGATATCTTAATAACGGCTTTATAATAAATTCTAAAATTCCATAGCTAACCTTTTATGCCTATTCTAAGACTCTACTCTAACTTTAGAAGTAATCCATTAAGTAGTTCTAGAGGAATAGCAATTTAGCTCAAAATTGGGGGCCAAAACTTAATAAAACTTAATATCTTAATAACGGCTAAGTTTATTGCTCTAAAACTTTAATAGGAGTCTTAAAGTAGGTATAAAAGGCTAATTATAGAATTATAGAATTTATTATTAAGATATTGTTGAGATATTAAAGCACTGATTTTCTGATTTTTGGTAGTTTTTAGGGTGTCCGACTGACTAGTGTGTCCGACTAAGTGGTGGAACACGTTATGCGTTTTCCTGCTTACATAAGCAGATTCCCTTTGCTTCCATTTTGGTTAGTATCCTTAGCAATTACTTTACTACTATAGACATAGGCCTATATAAGGGCCTATATTCGTTATAGATAGAACTAGATATATATTTATTCGTTTTAATATTATTAAGTTTATTGCTACTAAGCTGCGATAATTTAGCTATTTAATAGTTTAGAATATTGACACCTTACCACAGGTTGTATTAAGGGTTACTATACCTATGCTAGGTTATATCTTACTATTCTATATTTAACGCCTTACTATAGGCCGCATTAAAGGTTACCACACCTGCATATAAAGTTATTTCTTATTATCAAAATTACGCGTTAAATTTGTGTATTTACGCGTTGCTATAGGTAAAGACTATCCAGGCATTTAACGCCTTAAAAACAACGGTTTAAATTAGCATTAATATTAGACGCAGCTTAGCGCGTACCTATATAGTAAGTGCCTTCTGCATATTATTTAAAAAGATATAGGCCCACCCCTCTACCTAAAGCTCTAGGAAGAAAAACCTATAATATCTATTAATTAAGTACTAAGAGACGCTGATAAGGAGGTGTGAGATAAGATCCTTAAGAGGTTCCAAATTATTATAGATACTAATAATTTAATTCACTTAACTAATAAGGTGCTCTATAACAAATATAATAAGGAGCTTAAATAGTATAATAAGGAGGACGGTAAAGTCTATTTAGTTATCCTGGGTATAATTAATAAGGAAATCCTTACTGCCTTAGAACACCTGTAGACGGTAAAGGGCTATATTAAATACCTTAAGCAATCGTTTAAGGCCTATAGTTTAATCCATAAGGCTAATATATAGGAGACTTTTATTAAGCTCCGCTTTTAACTAGACTAAGCAGTTATTATTTTCTTAAGCCGTTACTAAGAAGCAGTTTAAGGAGTTATTATTATTCATTGCTTAACGTCCGATTCGGATCCCTATTGGACCCACGCGGACTACTCCTTATATATATATGGGGAGAAAACTCTTTTAAGAAAACCCTATGATCCGTCTTCCCGCCTTTTGGGACTCGCCTATAAGGCGCCTACGAGTTACCTATAGTGCTCTACTACCTTACTTTTTGACCTCCTTAGGAACCACTGCTGCCATAATAAGCCTACGGACGCGCTAGTATCGCAAACTTTGCTCTACTACTATAGAGTTATTAGGGGGCGCCTATTGCTTACCCCTTTGCCTTCTATTACTATTTCCTTTGCAACCCAAAACTGGTCTAGTATATTTTGGCTAATAAGCCACCAGGTAACCGCCTTAAGACCCTTTTATATTAAGAGTAGTATATTATAGTTCTCTATGCCAGCTACTAAGAGTATAGCTTCTTAGTTGGTGCGTAGGGGGTATAACAGTATTATGTATTTTAATGTCTGTCTTAGCCAGCTACATTTGCATCTTAGGCTGCCTACTAGGATACCTACCCAGTAGAGCTAATTTTTTAGTCCTATTATCCCTGTTCTTAAGAGTGTTGCTATTATATTTTCTGCCTTTGTTAGGCCTTCTTAGAGCTCTTAAGTATTTACCCCCTATGGCGTTAACCATGCTATGGCTTAGGTTTCTCTTACCTAAGTTAGCCTCTGTACCTTTAACTCCTATACGCCTCTCCAGCGTTGGTCCAACCAGTATTATATTACGGAAGATAGTTTCCTGGCGTTCTTTTATGCTCTACTTTAGCTCCTTTCTCTTTTTTACTATTATCTTTGCTGGCCTCTTACGCGTCTCCCTTCCTCCTCTATATAGGCCTGGGCCCTAACGCAGCACTATTCTTTTTCTGCTTTCTTTACCTGTTTCTCCAATATCTCTTCCCTGCTTTGGGGTTGTTGGTTTGTTCTCCTACAAGGCGCCCTAGGGTCCCTCCATAGTTTATTTAGACGTGTCTTAATCAGGTAGTTATATAGTAGAGTTTAATATACCTACTTATCTAGGCCTCTACCCTAGTTTTCTAGTATTTAGTCCCAGTTACCTAGGCCTAAAGGCCTAAGGGGCTTTCTATAAGTAGTTGGCTGCCACTACTAATTAATGGGGGGTTTTACCATTTTTTTAGATATCTTATAATGGGGTTAACCCAAGTACTAGACCACCCCCTAGCGGTCTATATAAGAGTCTCCTCCTAGAGTTGGTATGCTTTTATACGGCTTAGGAGCCTTCTATAGCCTCTAGTTTTACGCCTTTCTTCATTATTTCCGCCGGTATAGACATAAGCTGCCGCTTCTAGGGGTCGCAACTCCCTTCTTATATGCCTACTGGCGTAATCCTACGAGGTAGGTAGTTATATAGTAGAGTTTGATATGCCTACTTATCTAGGCCTCTACCCCAGTTTTCTAGTATTTAGTCCTAGTTACCTAGGCCTAAAGGCCTAAGGGGCTTTCTATAAGTAGTTAGCTGCCACTACTAATTAATGGGGGGTTTTACTATTCTTTTGGATATTTTATAATGGGGTTAACCTAAGTACTAGACCGCCCCCTAGCGGTCTATATAAGAATCTCCTCCTAGAGTTAGTATGCTTTTATATAGCTTAGGAGCCTTCTATAGCCTCTAGTTTTACGCCTTTCTTTATTATTTCTGCTGGTATAGGTATAAGCTGCTGCTTCTAGGGGTTATAACTCCCTTCTTATATACCTACTGGCGTAATCCTACAAGGGCGTCATGGCTGTATCCTATAATATGGAAGCCTTGGGTACCTTCTATAGTTAAGGCCCAGACCAAAAGCCTCCCCTATCTAAGTAACTCCTGTTTGCTCCTTAAGTATACCTTACTGGCGTACCGCCCTAGAGGCGAACGGTTCCGTCTATTAGTATACTAACACGCGCATCTGTTCTCTTAAGCTATATAGTAGTCTCTTTAGCTAGGACATAATTCTGCCTGCCTACTAGGTGCACTAAGGGTTAGGGCCTAGCTAAGGGGTAAAGTTCTTAGAGCTAGCAGTAGCTACTACGTACTACGCCCCACGGGAGGCTAGTAGTAATATAGGGGCGTAACACCCTATACTGCTGCCAGTTCCCGTTTTGTATTGCCTATAAGAGTCTCCTTATAACAGGCTAACCGTGTCTTATAAAAGAGGGGCCGTAGAGATACTAGGTCCTATACTAGATAACCTACTTTCCCCTCTCCTACTAACTAAGCTTGTGCCCCCCCCTTTTATAAGCTGGCCTATATCTCTAACTGTTAAGTCCTTGTCTAACTAGCCTATATTTCCCCTATAGCCTCCCCTATATATATGCATTAGGTTGCGAGTACTACGCCTATTAAGACCCTCCTATAAGTCGCCTTATGCATATGCGCATTAGGTTGCGTGTATTACGCCTATTAAGACCCTCCTATAAGTCGCCTGTAAGTTAACTATAGGTTAACTGTAAGTTGACTGTAAGTTAAACGCCATAGGGCTATTAAAGCTGGCCTGTGTTTCCGCTGCCTAGAGCTTTGCCCGTGTTTCCACCTTATTAAGCCGTCTGGTCGCCGTCGCGTTGCTATTATGTCGCTGTTGCTGTACTAGGTCGCGCGTACCACGCCTATTAAGACCCTCTTTTAAGTTACCTAAGTGTACCGGATACCAGATAGGCCCTTATAAAGGGGCCTTAATAAGTTCTCTAGGTAGGGCCTTAACAAGTTCTTTATAGTGGCCTTAGGGCCTTAATAAGTTTTATATAAAGTATCTATAATACGTTAACCTTAATAAGTTCTTATAAAAGGAGGATCCCTACGCCCTTATTATATATACTTCGCGATCTCAGAGCTAGTGTAAGCCTAAGGGTGTCCTGTTATACGCCTAGGACGCGTCCACGTTAACTAGCTAGATAAGGCTAGTTTTGGGCCTAGCTGCGAGCTAGGTAGTTATATATTAGGCAGTTTTCATATCCTAGTTTCCCTTGCTAGGCCTCTCTAGATGGTAGAACAAGAGCTTTAAGTAGAGGCAGTAAGGCTCCTGGTGTTATTAAGGGCAATGCTTTGTACGCATCGCGGGCCTATTACTATAGAGTTGAACGACAGCGCTGCACGCGCTATAATAGCTCTCTACTATCGCCTCTACACTTGGCTATTAATAGGAATAGGATTCCAGATAATGTTTCCACCCACAGCGACGTAGACGCGTGCAGTAGGGCTTTACGGGCTAGTTTAAGGAGTTAAGCTAGTAAAGCTTGCCCTAGATAACAAGATTATTAATTACTAATTTATTAACACTGTTAACGAATACTTCCCTATATGGGCTTAGATTTAATAAGATAAGATCTATAACAAACACATAATTTTACTACTTTAGTTAATTGCTAATCTTACTAACAAGGCTTAGCGAAAAGACTTAGCTAAAAGCTTCGCCTTATTTAATTAGACACTAGGTAACTTACGCTAAGGATATAATAATAGCTATAGTCGCGGCAATAGTTAAGGTAGAGGTGGAGCTGGCTATAGTACCTTATTAGGCAATTAAGGCCCTACTAAGGATACTTTAAATAAGTATAGATGGTGCAAATAAGGTTATTTAGGTGGTAAGGAAGGCTGCTAAATAAAGCACGCCCACCTAAGACCTAAATAGTGGAGACCTAAAAAGAAATGGCCTCCACACTTAGGTAATAAAGCAGCCTTAAATACTAATAAGGCCTCTAAGGGGATATCTAGTCGCCCCTTTTAAGCTACCAATTTAGTAACTAGATTAATTTTTGCTATATAGGTTATTAGGCTAGTAGCTATAGCCTTAGAAATAAATATTAAGGACTCCTAAATAGCTAATAGTTGCCTAAATATTTACATAAGCAACGACATTAGGAAGTTTATGCAGTATAAGGAAATTAAGCCTCTCTAAATCTAAACAGGAGGAGGCTTAATAGAGGCTATTAGTATAGGATTAGTTAAGCTTATAATCACCTAGACTAATTACTTAGCCTATACTATTATATTTATTAACGTATATTATTATCACGGAACCCTACCGTAGGGGCCTCTATAGGTGTCATGGGACTGCCTGCGACACGCGCTATGCTAGACGCGTAGCTTTCCTTTCCTTATTGACCCAAGGTACGAGTGGTCTATACTTTCAGGTATAGGTATTCGAATTTTCAAAATTCGGCCAAGCCAGCTTTTGGTTGGTTAGAAAAACCCGCCAAGCTAGCTTCTAGTTAGTTAGAGAAAAAGTCACGGGCAGTATCTACCTATAGAATACACGTGACAAACATCAAAATATTCAAGATCTTACTATCAAAAAATCAACCTCTTTATTGACATCTCTATTAATACTACTATATACGTCTTATCTATGGTAGAACCTGCTTTAATTAAGTGCAGTAAGTGCTGTTCAATACAACCCCGTATTAATTTTATTAAAAACGGCCCATCTACTAAGCTTTTAAAGCAATGTCAATCATGTCGGTCAAAGGCGCGTTTTTCCTATATATTACTTCTACTTTTACTTACCCTCCTAGGGCTCTAAATATAGTTCAAATAGGCAGAAAGCAGAGCTTAGTTCTACTGAGACTTGTCCTACAAAGCGCTAGCGAAATGCTTTACCTAAAACCAATACTAAGGACGTCTTCTTACCTCACAGCCAGAACAGTCAAGATACCCCTAAAATAGCTCAACGGCGGAAGACAATTAGGGCAATATAATAAGAGCACCGCATTCTCAATCAGCGGGGTAAAGCTCACTCGCCTACTCCTCCGCTATATACCACAGATAAAGCTCTGTGTAGTAAAAGAGGCACTCTAAATAACCTAAATACGTCCTTGCCGCAACTAGCTCCTATGCCTGCTCTACCACCAATACCTACTCTACCGCCAATACCTACTCTACCGCCAATACCTACTCTACCGCCAATACCTACTCTACCGCCAATACCTACTCTACCGCCAATACCTACTCTACCGCCAATACCACCTTCCTTGCGGCAAGCTCCCTCGCGGCAAGCTCCCTCTTGGCAAGCTCCAACTACGGCCACACCACTACCCGTTTCGGCTGTCGATTGGGAGCGAATTAAGAAGTTTAGGAGTATACTACAGGCTAAATATATGGAAACGTGCAGTTGTTATAAGGAGTGGTGGTTCCAAATGGGCCTAGCTACGGAGGGTGATAACATAGGTGTATACAAAGCCTGCATTAAGGACGCCGATAGTCTCAAGGATCCAACCCTCCCCCCCTATTTAGTAAAAGTAACGGGCTCAATCCGGGGCCTATTCCTAGCTTCCTATCTATACTTACCGCGGTGGAGGAGCTTCTGATTGCGCGCGTATACATTTATCTGCAAGTCATGCGTGTACGCGGCCAGCAGCATCGCTATACTAGCCACGTCTGCTGCTTTGGCCAGAATATACCAAAGACTTAAAGGCAGCTACCGCGGCTACCTACTAAACTCAATATACTAGTTGTGAGGCCTGCGGCAGTAGATAGTAGCGAATACCTAAGCCGGCGGTTCACTAAACGGTATACTGTAAGGCGCTCTGCTATATCACTATAGCTTTACTTTCTAAAGGTTAATCATCCTAATTATTATAATGTTGAAATATATAGCACCCGGCTTGCCAGCTTACCCGAAAATGGCTCTATATTAGATCAGCTACCTTATATCAACAAGCCGGAGTTAGATTATAGTGGCCCAACGGCTTAGCTTACTCCTAGATTACAGGCTGCGTTAGCTTCTACGGGCAATTCTGCTCCTATGCAACGTCCTCCTACTGTTAATCCTCTACCTATCAAGCCTAGCAGTAATATACTAGATGGCGAATTTGATAACAACATACTGGATACTTTAGTTTCTGATCTAGTGCCTAACCTTAATAAATTAGAGCTTTTAAGTCGCGAGGTTTAACAATAATAAGGCCTATAAGCAGGCCTAGAGGTTCCTACTATATAGCAGACACCTCTCTCTGAGTGATCAGCTAGTTTCATTATGCGCAGCGCCTTTCCTACTCTGTTTCCTTATGGCAAAGCCGACTTTAATATGCTATGAAGCCGTATAGTTACCCTAGCTGCGTACGCTAAGCATATGCTAAAGTATCAGGACGGTCGGTTTGGCCGCCACCCCTTATTTCACTACTACGTGTTTAATCGGATTATAAGAGAGCAAGCCCTTAACACCACCCACTTCCTTTGCGGCCAATTAGATAAGAATGGTCTATCTTTAGATAAGCTCAATAATCTTATAAATAGTAGTGGGGGCAACCAGGTTCTGAATAAGATTATACAGCATACATAGAAGCTTAAGGGTACTAGGCCCTACTAGAAGCAAAAAAGGAATAAGCTTACAGCTTATACTAAAAATATTAAGAGCGGGTCTCTATTCTTTACACTTAGCGCTGCTAATCTATATTGGCATGATCTACACTCTCATATGCCTCTATTTAACGAATATAAGGCTGCTAATAAGGCTTAACGCTACTGGATTACTTCTTAGAATCTTAATAATAATCCACATATTACTGCTTACTGGCTGCATCGCCGCTTTAATCTATTTAGGAAGCACGTGCTTATAGGTCTGTTTAATGGCACTAACTTTTAGTCCCGATATAAGTGGTAGGTGCGAGGTAGCGGCCATATATATGGCTTCTTATGGAGTTTAATAGCCCTAAAGCCAGATCCGTTAACTGGTAAATTAAGGGCGGCTTTTGCTAAGTACTAGGCTGCTTTTATATCTGTAATAAATCCTAATTAATCTAGGCCTCCTAATCTTCGACATCCTTCTGCTCTTAGCTATAAAGAATAGCTTAATATTAGTAAGCTTCTTACCGCCTGCCTTAATCGATTTCAACAGCACCGTAATTGCACTAAATCTTACTGCTTAAGATTAAAGAAAGGCTTTACTGGGGTAAAGGAGTGCCGCTTCTACTTTCTATACTCTTTCCGCGATAAGGCCGCTGTATTAAAGGATTAAAATCTATATCACTAGACGTTCTGTCTGTAGCGTAACAATAAGCTTTTTAATGGCTACAATGCAGCCATAATACTGGCGTGGATAGCAAATATTAATACGTCGCCCGCTATAAGCATATTAGTAATAGTCAACTATATAGGCAAATATTGTAGCAAGGAAGAGAAGAAGTCAACTTTCTACCAGGAGTTACTCCAATTAGTACAGCTGTATGCTAATAGTCTTTATGCCTTTAGTTTGGTAGTAGCTAAGTTTATAAATAAGCTTATTACTAAACGCAATTAGTTGGCGTAGGAGGTATACTATTTACTTTTTAATATTCCCCTTTCCAAAGGCTTAAGGAATGTAGTAACTTTAGACTACCGCTAGGAGGACGATCGAAGCGCTATATATAAGCTTAAGGATAGGCAACTAAGAGGGTACAGACTGTCTAACTATAAGAAATATAAGCGCCGCCTAGATAAGGTAGAGGATATTACTTTCCTTAATTTTCTACTCTATTTTAATCACTCTACTTACAAGCGTCGACCAAGAGTAAGGCCTTGAGTTATATCGTACTTTCTGTAATATAAAGGCGATCCTTTCTATCTGTAGTATCCTAAGTTCTGCCGTGTAAAGCTTATTCTTTATCATCCGTGGAGGGAGTACAAGGATGTAGCTACTTATACTAATGGATTTAGGGCCCCTAATTATATAGCTTCCTATTAGGCTTATGTTAACTCTTATTAGCACCCGCCTAACTACTTCTGTAATTGGAAACTAGAGGAAGGTCGCGAAACTGCTGATAATATTAATAAGTTTAAGGGCGATTTCGTAGATAACTTGGAACTATACTAGTTCTTTAAGACCCTACATGCCCGCGTTCAAAATACCAACGGAGTTGAAATTAAGGATCCTAATAGGCTTGGTGATAGGGAGCTTAATTGTAACTACGACTGGAGTACACATTGGGGTACGTACCCGCAGCTTAATAAGAGGACTTATTGGCAGGAAGCACGGCTATAGCCTCTACCGTAGAGCCGCCTATTCTAAATAGCAACTCCGTCCTCCTTATAACCAGGCCAGCGTCATATCTATAATGTTGTAGTTAATTACTACAGGTAGATCTAAGTGGGCCTTAGCCCCTCCCTACTACGGATCAACGTTAATGGAGAGGCAGGAACTGGTAAATTATATCTTATTGCTATCCTCTCTACTACGCTCTGTGATATAGCAAGGGCTAATAGTAAGCCAATGCCATTGGCTCGAGCGGCCCCTACTGGGGTAGCTGCCTTTAATATTAACGGCAGAACTATATACGATCTATTAAGGTTGCTAGTAAATTGCCCGTTTAAGGAATTGCCTGCTGCCAGTCTTACGCCTCTATAATAAGCTTTTAAGGATATTCACTATCTCGTCCTTGACGAGAAATCTATAATTAGGCAAGTATATCTGGCCTAGATTAATCGCCGCCTCCATTAGATCTACCCTACGCGTAACAACGACTACTTTAGAGGCTTAAACATCTTACTAGTAGGTAATTTCTATTAGCTTCCCCCTGTAAATCAGGCGGCCTTATACAGTAATCTACCCGCTAGGCCGTTAGAGCTTGCCAGCCACGGAAAAGGAGCCTATAAGGCAATTAACCAAACTGCTATCCTAGATCAAGTTATACAGCAGGGCGGTGATGACGCTGAGAGCTCTGCATTTAGGACCGCCCTTGCGGAGCTACATAGTAATTCTATAAGTAAATTGACCTAGAAGCTTCTTTTAACTAGGTGTAAGCAGGGCCTATCCACTAATAAGGTTATAGGCTTCGACGACACAATTCAGCTATATAGCATACGCGCTGCTATAGGTAAGTATAACACTACTCGGCTTCGCGACCTTTTATAGCCAGTAGTGGCTATTAAGTTAGTTAACACTGGTGTAGGTATACGGAAAGCCACTCCTAATTAGTGCAATACTATAGAGAATCTAGCCCTATATATTGGCGCGAAAGTAATGCTAATATAGAATATCTGGATTGAACTAGGCTTAGTAAACAGTACTACTAGTACAGTTAAAGATATCGTATAGAAGGGACACGCGGATATTAAAAAGGATTAGCCTCAGTCACTACTAATTACAGTAGATGGGTATAACGGACCTGCCCTATTTACTTGGTAGGATGGTAAGAAAGTCGTCCCTATATTTTCCGTGCTTCATAAGTGGGAGGGTATAAGAGGCTCTTACTTACGGCGTTAATTTCCAATTACTCTGGCTTTTGCTCTTACTATACATAAAAGCTAGGGCCTAACACTTAACCAGGTGGTTCTAGATATTAAAAAAAAGGATAAAACAGCCAGGCTAACCTATATAGCAATCTTATAAGTTAAGAAGCTTTCAGGGCTTATATTTGAATGTAGGTTTGATATAGAACGATTTTAGTTATCTATGAGTAAGACCAAAGAGGCATAACAAAAAGATTTTATATGGAGGTAGTAGCAACTACTTATAAACAAGTTTTCCTAATTAGGAAATTATATACTGGCTTAGAGGTAAGTAGAGAATGCAGCATTCGTCTTGGTTTTCTAACTTTTAAACAGTTTAACCGCGAAATCCAATTTTCTAAATTTTAACCCCCCTATCCGTCCTACCTTCTTACCGCTTCTGGAGCTGTCAGATATACATATAATGGTGTACAGGGAGAATTAGCAGTACTACTAGATTAATATTGCTGCTGTCTGTAGCGTTGATCGATTTTTGGAATTTTTTTATTTTTTTAAAGGGCGGAAATGTCGCTTATATAAGAAGTCACGTGACCTCTGAGAATACTTGGGACCGCATATTAGCAGCCACGACTTCTCTACACTACAGTTAAGATTTTATATATACTGCACCTAGAGCTGCTTACAATAACTATTACCTATAGATCTGCCGATTTATAAATCAAAAATTAGACGTGGTTAGAGCTGTTAGTAGGGGTTATTAATCGCGCTCCCCGTGACAAAATTTTGGATTTTGGTAATCTAAACTAACGAATCAAATCAAAAGTTCGAAACGTCCAAATAAGGTTCTATTAAGACGCTAGCTAGACCCTAACCTGGACCCTTTCTGACCTATTAAATTCTAAAAATAACAACCTCTACTAAATCAAAAATCAACCTCATCCTTAACAAGCCATCCGATTAGATTTAATGGTTCTTTATTATCCAAGACACAGCCAAAACTAACAAGGTATAGCGGTATATCGACCTATCTAAGAAGAAAGACGATCTTCTAAAGCCAGAACTACCAAGTCGGCCTATACCAAGGGACATACTACCCACGGCTACATTGATAGCAAAGCTAGACCCAAACTAGCTTACTACCTATAACTAGCTCTACGCCAAATACAAGGACAATCTACGCGTACACTAAAAGCAAAAATAGGCTATAAACGATATTAATAACTACATCGTTCGCACCATATCAATAGCCTACCTTTCACTTATTAACAGCCTCAGTAGTCGGTTATATTAAATATTTAAGGCGTCTCTACCACTGTAGTAGCCACTGCAGTGACAGAGACACCCTGTATTTTGGTAAGCAATTAAGCCCATCTTGTACAAGAATCTTGTGCTATTAGTACTTACCAAATCACGTACTTATAGGGCCTCCTCCCGTCTATAAATACTCCCTCCTCTATACCTTCCTCTCTTCTTTTCTTCTTCCCCATAGGAGCTAGAGGTGCTCCAATACTCCTCCCCAGTCCCCACTGAGTCAACGTGGCAATATAGACAGCATCGGACGACAAGACGGGCGAGAGAGGACAGGAAGGACGGAGGAGCCTCCGGTATATATCAGTCGAGCAACATCACTGGCTATATTATGGCTGCCTAATCTCCTGTGCTCACAGGCCTCCTCCTATCTATAAATACTCCCTCCTCTACACCTTCCTCTCTTCTTTTCTTCTTCCTTATAAGAGCTAGAGGTGCTCCAATACTCCTCCCTAGTCCCCACTAAGAGATCTATTGGTCGATATGGCAATATAGACAGCATCTAACAACGAGACGGGTGAGAGAGGAGACAGAAAAAACGAAGGGGCGTCCAGTAGGTGTCAGTTAAGCAACGTCAATGTCTATATTATGGCTGCCTAATCTCCCGTTCGCAGGCCTCCTCCCGTCTATAAATACTCCCTCCTCTATACCTTCCTCTCTTCTTCTTTCTTCTTCCTTATAAGAGCTAGAGGTGCTCTAATACCCCTCCCCAGTCCCTACTAAGGGATCTATTGGTTGATGTGGCAATATAGACAGCATCTAACGACGAGACGGGTAAGAGAGGAGACAGAAAGAACAAAGGGGCGTCCAGTAGGTATTAGTCAAGCAATATTAATGTCTATATTATGGCTGCCTAATCTCCCGTCCGCAGGCCTCCTCCTGTCTATAAATACTCCCTCCTTTACACCTTCCTCTCTTCTTCTTTCTTCTTCCTTATAAGAGCTAGAGGCGCTCTAATACCCCTCCCCAGTCTCCACTAAGGGATCTATTGGTTGACATGGCGATATGGACAGCATCTAACAAGGAGACGGGTAAGGAAGGAGACAGGAAGGACGGAGGAACCTCCGGTAGGTATCAGTCAAGCAACATTAACGGCGGTTTTCGTCACCCAAAAATTGCATTACGTGACAACATTTAGGAACGCAAATATATACCCCCGTCCCATACTTACACCACTACTAAATATTCTAGATTTCGTACTCGGAGCTGCTTGCAATAGGCATTCCTAGGAGATCTGCCGGTTTAAAGCTCTACAATTGAACGTTATTAACGTTTTATATAGGGGTCGTCGATCAAGCTCCCGGGACACGATTTTTAAAGTTCAACACCATACCAATATCACGACCTTCTTGCAGTGGCCGAGCCACCCCTAATCTCCTCCCCTCCTCCCTCCCATTACTCAGCGCTGAGCTATTGTGTCGTCGCCACGCTATTGCGTCGTCGTACATCTAAACTAGGTGGGCAATAACGTGGTTAATAGTTATTAGGCATTAAGAATATTTAGTATATAAAGCTTTAAATTAGAATCACAATCTACTATATCATATCCTATATAGAGGGCTCTGCATTAAAGCTCTGCAATCTAAATATATGCTATATTCGTGACCAATATATTCTTTAAGCCCAGCTCAAGTAGGGCGCCTTGGTCACTGCAGTAGATCCTTACCTAGCAGTAACCAAGGCGCCTTAATCTTACTACTACTTCTAAATTAAGTAAAAGCTCTATATAGGGGGGTCCCAGGGGGTCTCCCCCTGGAAAACCTTATCTCTATATATATTAATTAAAGTCTATATAATAAAGCTCTAAATTAAAGCTTTGGGTTAATTAATTGGCTTATTAAACTCGGGTCAAAATTTTAGTTGGGGGGCCAACTATCCGCATGTTTTGATATCGCTTGGTAGATAGTTTATCCGCCCCGATTGCCCCTATATAGATTCGCCCGCAGCTGCATTCTTGTTGAGCTCTCCAGCAATCCTCTTGAGTCTCCACGACAGCCGTACGTAGCTATC
>Ga0307507_10007115_pt1 | contig 16544 bp, 12 predicted proteins | sample 7_EM_MG_FD_207223 | JGI IMG/M metagenome (GOLD analysis project Ga0307507, IMG submission 207223) | Populus trichocarpa ectomycorrhiza microbial communities from riparian zone in the Pacific Northwest, United States - 7_EM | ecosystem: Host-associated > Plants > Roots > Unclassified | place...
TCACTACTAAGAGACAACGAATTCCTTGTCTCCCCACATTGACCAGATGTATCCCCCCATTACATTACATATTTACATTACATTTTTTGCGGGTGGACGATCACCGCGACGTCGCGCACGTGCGACACATTGTTTTCCATTATAATCCTTCATGATCCATACTTTCATGAAATCATTTTCCCTATCAATGCAGGTCATTACAAGTTCTTCTTTGTAATCAACAAGCCTATTATCTTTGCTATCATTGCCCTTAGAGATTGGTGGAGGAAGTGGAAACAAACAATAGCTCTCCTTTTTCTACATCAAATACAAATATATTTCTCTTCCAAGTAAGTCAATTAAATGAATAATTCACAAATACTTTTGTCATACGATGAAGGGACTCCTCTTATGGTAACTTCACTTCATCCATCAACTTTAATCTTTTAGTCAAATAACTTATCTCTAATGAAATGGAACATATAAAATTCTTTATCATGTAGGCGAAACTTGGGCTTCGAGAATCTCACGATCTTTAAGTGTAAAGGCTTTGATCTTTCAACCATCATGCAAAATTCTATAGTATCATACCGTGTCTTTGGATTCAGGATCTTTTGCCATTGTTTGATAGCAAGGTTACACACATAATAGCATGATCCATTATATGTGTGGTAGAATAACACTTCTTGATTTGTTGATACCACAATCTCCTCATGATCAGGTAGGAAATTAAAGGATATTTTAGGTTGGGGCTTTGAAGTATCAATCAAAATAAAGAAAACATGATATTCATTCCTGATCATGCTTTAAATAAAAAAACCAAAGACAATGTTAGTTCTTTGGTTGTATAGCTTTGTGAAAATGGACTCATAGGTGAACTTGTTGGACTCCTTGGAAAGAAGCCTACATTTCCCCCACAGTCTCCATTGATGAATTCATTAAAATTTTATAAATGATATCCGAGTATAGGTGACAAACTGAGTCCATGGTAAAGCAGAGGTTTTTATTATTGGATTGAATAAAACCACAATGATGCTTCTGGATTAAAAGTTAAACAAATCCTCCTTAACACTATCAGACTTTGGAAACTCTTGATTCTTTAAGAGAAAACCATATTTGGAGGACCTATATTTCAACATGTGAACATGCATGTTAAATATATGAGCGTGTATTTATATGAACTTGTCATTCAAGGGTGACACATAGTCATAACACTTGTATGATGAACATGAATCTTAATTCTTGCCTAAACTCTACAATGAAAATTTCCTGAGTGACGACCATTGTGTCACCCGTAAGTTTTGAACTTAAGATGCTACATGAAGGGTTTGCCTTGATGCAAAACATGTGTAGGGAGCATACACCCTAAAGGCAGGTTTAAATTTTTTTATGAGAGATATGTTTTATGAGAGATAAGAGGTAGGTTCACTATTTGATCTCTAAAAAGGGTCTCTAGCTGTCCTAGTGATCACCCTTGTGAAGGAAATATGAGGGCTTAATAGGCAACTAGAAGGCATGTGTACCAATCATTATTAGTCTAAGCACTTAACAAAGAGTTGGGGTTTACACAAACTTAAACATTAATTAAAAGTCATAAGGTAAGCTGTTAGTTCCCCACTTAACATGAAGTTTTATAACGTGTGCCCTCACAAAAAAAAATGATGCATGATAAAGCTTTTAAACCATTCATAATTGAAAAATAAACAAGCATCAATTTTACACAGCATAAACAAACAAACAAAAGCCTAGTCCAAGGGTCCTTAGTGAAGTCGTCTTCCTATCTTAGCTTTGAATCGCAAAGGCATGATGTCATGACAACCCTTTCTAGACGGGGGTCTAGAAGGTCTTTTTGAATGGTTAGGGAGTCACCATATAGTATTATGGCTACTAGAAAATCTAACTAGATTTTTTCAGAGATTCTAGGTAAGAGACTGGTTGCGTAAAGGGAAGGTATTAACACACCTAATACGCCTTACCTAAAGTAAATTCCATTGTTTTTTTTTTTTATTGTTTGCTATGGTTTGATGATGTCTATTTCTACTGGCCTACTATGACGAGTTTGCTACGATAAAAAAACTCTGAATTCCTAGGTCAAGAACTCAATCTAGAAAGGTGAAATGTCCTTAATTATCGTTAAGACTTCTTTCGGGGTAAAAAAAAAATGCTCAAACAACTTTAGGATTTTTATGCCATACGCAAGAAAAATAGAATTTTTTAAAAAATATTTTTTAGACTTTGTTTAGCAAAAACCCATGGCAAAAACTCATTTTTAATGGATGTTTGCCAAACACACCTTTAAACCAAAAGACCATTTAACAAAAATATGGCAAACCAGGTCGACCCGACCGAGTGGACCTGGAATTTTTTGTTCGATCATAAATCGACCCAAAAATCTTGGTTTAATCCGAAAACAACCCAAAAACAAAATCAAAGTAAAAAAATAAATTAAATACCTAAAAAACACAAAAACTCAAAAATTCTTGAACAAAATGAATCAAAAACTACAAAAAAATGAAGAACATCAAGAATACCAAACATAAACCCATCAACGTGGGTTCCAAAACAGACCAGATTTGGTAAAACAAGAAGCACATATATGTTGTAAATCATACAATGATCAATAATCTAACATCCATTCACTTCGATTTTCACTTAAACATCACAATTTTTATCAAAATAGGTCCCAGTCCTAAATTTAAACCCTATGATTAAAAGCCATTTAAATTGTGTTATTGATGCAAATAAACACTAGATTATTATTTAATCATGTATAAGGAAGGATTATGTGCAAAGAAATTGATCTAAATCAATGGTCTAAGGCAATGTTCTTCCCAGGAAAACGAAGAACATTACCTAAAACCCAGAAAAAATTGCATCCATGAGGCAGCCACTTCCAAGCCCTCAATAAATTTAAATAAACCTTGAAAAATTCTAATTGAGTCTTTAAATATTCAATTTTGAATTTTCCTCCTCAAATTAAATTTTCTTTGCTAATAGGGCCTTTATCAGTCAAAAATACACTGTCAAATATTTCAGTCTTGTATATTTTATCTTCCTCAACTAGTCTTCAACAAGTTTTTGTGTGTTCTGGTATACTCTTCTCGCTACTATATATTTTTTTGATTTTCTTCCAATATTTTTTAATATTTATTCTTTTTTTTCCTGATTTTTTGTTTATATGAGGCCCTAAAATAGATAACAAGAAAGAGAATGTTGTTTTCTCATCTGGACTCTATGCTTATTTCCTCTTGAATTTCAACTTTTTTTTAATCTACATTCCACCATTTCCTTCTGAACAAACAATCTTTATAACTTTCCCTTCAATTTTATTTCTAGGTATCCTATTGATGTCCATGTATTTCTTTTCTTTTTTCTCTATGGTTTTCTCTCGGATCCTCTTTTTTTTTCTATGTGATTTCTTCTCCTTTTATAGCCTTAAAATGACAGGTGGTTGTGAAATTACTTGTGGGTTTGAAGGTGTTTTTTTTCTTTTCAAAACTAAGTCGTATGGAATTCTTTCTTGTTTTTTGCCTCTAAAATGTTAGGACCATTCTTCTCCTTTATTCTTTTGTTTTCCCTTTCTTCATATGCCTAACAAACTCTTGAAACTTTTAGAAAAAGTTGGAACCTTATAAATGAAAACTTGGCTGAAATTTGTTGATTGAGGGTGCACCTTCCATGAATTAATCTTGGCGAATGGGAGATCATAGGAGTCAAATGAACCATAGACCTTATAGAGGGGGTGTTACTCTTTAACTAAGGTCAAACACAGTTTGTAAATGTCGTATTGAAAAACATGATAGTCAAACTTGTTGTTATTCATAAAAGTGACATTTCAAATAAATTATGAAATAAATTGCATAAATTACGACGAAGAGAAGGTAAAGAGAAAAAAGAAATAGAAAAAAAAGACTCCAATGACACATCGAAACTCCAACTCCAACACCAACTGTATCATTGAAAATATCTCGATGAGAGGAATCAAATGATATTAAAAAAGATCACCAACAGTGACCAGAGTGTTTCACACTTGCCTCCTAAAGATGGCGGGTGGCTTAGTTACCTTTAACGACAAGTATAGCTCACTTCGGTCACTGTTGATGACATTCTTGGTGCTGTCTGATTTGTTTTGTCGAGATCTTTTCAATGATACATGTGGTGTCATAATCAAAGCTTTAATGTGCCTCCATGGTCTATTCTTTTATTTTTATTTTTTTATCTCTCCTCATTATAACTTGTGAAGAAAGAGGAGAGAGAGAAAAAAAAGAAAAAAACTATAAATGCATTTTGAAGCTTCGATTACAACACCACTAGTATCATCAAAGAGATCTAAACTACATAATTCCAACGACACCACGGAAGGTCACCAATAGTGACCGAGATGGGCCACACTTGTCACCAATGGTAAGTGATCACCCACAATCTTCAAATTATGTTATTTTGCTCCTCTTTTTTTAAAATAATCATGTTAATAAGCAAAAATACCTGATTTTCACACTCATTTCCATCTCCACTCATACTCCCTCGAGAAATATATCAACCTTATTGGCTTTCTCCTTTTTCAAGTATCTTTCATATACTTATGTTTATAGTTATAAAATTAAATCCAAACTCATAAATTTATAGTGATCTGCTGAAATCTAGTCTAGGTGAGACCCATATTTTTTTTTATCAAAATAATATTGTTTTAAGTTTTTTTTTTAAAAAATAAAAGATTACGTTGACTCAGATTAATCCAAGAGTCAATTCTACGACATGTGACTCTTGCCTTGTTTCGGGTTTAGTTCTTGTGATTATGATGTTTTGCTTGAATTTTTATATTTTAACTTATTATATGTTAATACTAATTTTTATATTTAATTCCATAGTATTTTAAATCAAATTTGGAAATTGATTATATAGTGTATTTGAAAATTTAATTCAGATATTTGACCTTTATTGAAGTGTAAATGGAGAAACTACGGGAAAAAAAGAGGAAAGAAAAGCCGCGCTCCATCCTTGCTGTGATTGCAACGCTGTTTTGCAATTTCACATTTCAATTTTTTTTTTTTTCTAAGCGAGTTGAAAAATCTGTACACTATAGCAGCTATAAAATAAAACCATCTCCCTGGGTCCCAATGGCTTTGAACTCCGTGCACCCTCCCCGCCCCGCCCCTCCCCTCCCCTCCCCTCAGTTGTATGGCACGTACCTAAAGGCCGAAAGGCTGTACCTATAAAACCAAAATTAAAACCTCACCGCCGACTCCCCTTTCTTTTTAGGGTTCTCCTTTGCTTCCTAACTCCGATACTGTATCATGGATTCATCATCACCGCCGCCATCATCTTCTCTGCAGCTAGCAATGGCGGCTCTAGTCGGTGCCTCACTAATGGCAATTTCTGCATTTTTCATTCACAAGCGCTCCGTCGACCAAGTCCTTGATCGCCTCATCACCATCCGCCGCAATTCTCTTCTCAAAGAAAAGGAAAAGGAAACCGTTGCAGTTGATGATAAAAATCATGATGAAGATGAAGAGCACGGATCAGACGGTGAACTGATTCTTATTGACCGGAAAATACTTGTGTCGCATTCCTTGGATGATGATACTGCAATTCCAAGTTATAGGAGGATGTCGTCTTCCATGCCCAATGTCGTGTTGATCAATGATTGGTTCGATGAGGAATCAATGAGGTTTGGCCTTGGTTCTCACCGAGAAGACAATAACCTCAATTTCATTCCCTTAGGGCTTCCGCCTCTGCATACGGTTCCAAGACAAGGTATTACTTATGTTTCTTTCGTGAGACTCGTAAATTATTTATATGCAGACTGAGGAGATTATTGCCCACAGTGAAAACCTTTACTGTTACTTCTTATGCTAACAACTTTAGTTAATTTTGTTTTATCGCTGGTGTGATTGGCATAGTTTATTGTAACAATTTAGGGAGAAATGGTTCTATTGGATTTTCTTCAGCTGGGCAAGCCTTTTATATTTTTTCCCTCTGTGCTATGTGCAGGTGATGATAAGACTCTGAACTACTCTAGTTCTCTTAAAAGACTGGCATCTATGGGCAGGTTAATGACTCCAAGGTCACCAAGTGGTAATGCCTTTGATTATTCTGGGGATTCTGAAGATGAAGGAACGGCACTTGCTGATGAAGATACCACTATTTATTCTCAGAATGTGGATTCTTCAGCTGATTATATAAATGTATGTGCCTATTGGGTTCAAGCTTTACAGTCTTTCTAATTATTAATATTTATTTCTTGAATTATAGCATCCAATTTGCAAAGATTATAATGCAATTGCTTGTTGCTCATGCTATTGATTAGATGGTAATGTGTGTTTCTTATGTGACTGTTTTAGAAAGAAAATAAACCATTAGTATCCCTTTTCTCTTGGACTGGTAATTTTTGCACGCACATACATTATTCAAGTTGTTGAAAAATTAGTTTACTTAAAAAGAAAATATTTAATTAAATTTATCAAGATAATTTTAATGAAGCGAAAATATTAAATATGTCAAGTGACAAACTTAGCATTAATTTTCATCATATTTGTTTTTTCAAATAATCAGCTTCTGATGATTATTTATTTACTTTCAAACAGGTTGCTTATTTTAATAATTTAAAAGAAATTAATTGAATAAACATTTAGAGGCAGGCAAATAAAAAAAAAATGCTAATTGACTTGAGGATTTATGTGTATAAATGAAAAAAAAATTCCTCAAGGTTTTTTTTGTCTTTTTTCATTATGTGTTGGTACTCATTTGAGATGGTCAGGCTATCATAAAATCATATCATGAAAAGCAAGGTTTTTTTCATGTATTTACCTCCCTTTTTCTTTCTTTTTGTTCCTTTTCTTGGCATCTTAGTTAGATTTTTTTTAAAATCTATATTTGTTATGTTAATAAATAATCAAATGGGATAAATATTTATTAATCATCACAATTCAATAAAATAGAATTAGAGGCATTTAGATCTTATAAAAGTTTAATAGATAATTCTATCATTAAACTAAAATAATAAAGGTACTTTTGTTGAATCAAATATAATCTTTTAGCATGAATACGAAATAACCTTATTAATATGTTATTGGACTCAATCTTATACATCCATAAACTAGCATTGAAGAAAGTAAGAATCCTAAAATATTGAGTATGAGAGTTTTAGTGTAAATAATATAGAGTTATATTCTAATAATTCTTATTAGTCATTTAGATAGAGTGTCATTATCATCAAAAGACTACTGCTAAAGGAATTGCTCGTGCACTGGATTGAGCTAGATTGATCAGGTGCTTGGACTTTAGAAGTCCTATTTATCTAAAAAATTCAACCTCTTTCTCCAAGCCCTTTTTCTATGTTAGGCAAGCTTGGGTACAAGGTGTGAACACATGCTCTCTCATGGTTTGTGGCTGCTAACTCTATTCATTCTACTCAACCTCCTCATTGAAAAGAGATTGATCCTCTTCACAAATAAAGAGGGTTATCCCATTGGAAAGATGTTGATATTGGTTGACAAGGGTGTGTAAGTCATGTTATACGATTGAACAACCAGTCCGTAATTATCTATTGACCATTAGGCTTGGGAATGGTGGTGCACATTTATAGAACTAGCACTCACCTCGCTTGTCGATCTTCCTATCCTACATAGGTTTCTTCTCTTCAATTTTTGAAAGAGGCATTATTATCTCGGATAGTCAGACCTAGACAAAGCTCAAGTGATTTAGGGCTTTTACTAAAAAAAAAAGATGGTATAGTTTGCCAGGTAATGGTAGTGAGCCTTGGAGGTAATGAGAAGCAACCTTTTATAATGGTCTTGATAATGGTTAGATTTTAGTTAGCTAAAGTAATTAATATTCCCATAAGTCCTGAATTTGCTTTTGTGTAGGTCACTTAGGTATACAAATGGTCAACCTTCTAGGAAAAAAAATACACACAATAAGTTAGTTAGGATATTAAAAGACTTTCTAAAATTAATTGCTAAAGGTACAATAGGCAATGAATTTTTTTAATTACTATAGTGTTTTAGGGTTATATTGTAGAAATAACCCTTTAAGTGTTACCTGCTTAGATTGACATCCCTTCAATTAATGTTTTTTTCTCCAACACGTGAATTATATAGGGTGTTTGAATTTACATCCATTCTATCAAATTATCTATTTAACCTGTTAAATGATGTGAAAATCATGATTTTCACTCTATTATCTAAATGATGTCGATAAAGTAAAAGTAAAATTAGTTTTTCCTCAATCTTAGATACCAAGGTCCAATATACCACAATCAAATTCAAGATCCTTTCTTTCAATTGCTACCCATCAAAAGCCAAATCCAGATCTCACACGAATCTAAATAGCCATATTACTATTCAAAAACCCAGATACCTACATCTACACAGAAAGTTGAATGAGCAAATACAAAATGATTGCAAACATGTTTATTCCAGAACAACTTAGGTCTGGGACATGAGTAAACTCTATTATTGAAATAGCAAAGAGATGATTGAGTGTCAATAAATAGTTTATGTTTCTTGGTCTCTAATTTATTGGCGACTTCTTTTGAAGTCATCCAAGTGGAAAACGATCGTGTTTGGGGAAGGACTTTGTCTATCAGCTTGAAGGTGATACACTTGCACAACTTGAAGGTCCAGCTGAAAAAAAATATTAGATGTTTGTTTTCATAAAAGTGCTCTATTTCTTTTTTTTCTTTCAATCTAATGATATTATACTCCTAGACATGACCTAAAAAACATGAATTTAGGGATTTCTTTTCTAAAAAAACTCTTGTGTTCAACACATAAAGAAGAATATGTACACAATTATGTCTAAGTGCTCCCACGAAACCACTATGTTAACAACATATGAGTTTTCTTTGAAGACACTAGCAATCAATTGAGAAATTATAAACAAAAAAATTAGCTAGTAAAAAATAGGAAAACTCTTGTTAAAAGGATAGATATATATTAGAAAATAATTAAGATGATAAGTAAGGAAATCATGTCTTTTACATCTATGAGATTTTTGTGTTAGATTATGACTTCAAGGTAGTTGAAAGAAAAATGAAAGGAGCCTCAAATGAAAAAAAAAAAGTAAAAATAAAAACTTTGAGGTCACGTAGTGGGAGGGAAAGGAGAGTTTAATTTGTTTTGAATTAATTGACACAAAGACCAAATTAAATTAAATATATAATAAGAATATTTTGGTCAAATCAAATGTTTCAATAGAGTTCATGCTTTTACGTATAGTCATGGATGAGGAGTGAAAATGCTTTAGATTATGTTGTATTGTAGTTCCCAATGCTTTAAAAACCTATTTATTGACTTGAATTGATTACTTTGTCATTTAGAGTGAATTTTCACTAATGATCATGGAAGCCAAGTCCCAACTCCACCCTACAAATTGTTTTGTGGTTTGTTGGCTGCCATGTGCATATGATTTGTGATAATGTTGGTTAAGATAGGTCAACAAAAACATCATTTTTGGCTAATATGTGTTCATATTAGTAAATTGCTATGTGTCTTTTTCCTTGCCATGTATTGATTATTTAAAGTTTTGTGAGCCTTTTTTATTTTTTACTTTTGGAGTGCCATTTAAAAAAGCATATTCAAATAAGTGCATAATTATTGCTAATGGGTTTGCAGGATATTGATCCAAAAATTCAAAATTCTACCGCTCTACAATTTAGTTATGTTGATAGTACAAATAGTGTTCCCGGCCAAAATTTTGAACAACATGGTGACAGAAAGGGACATGCAACTTCAGGTCATCAAGTGGGAAGCAATCCCGTTATTGCTACCATGATTTTACCTCAACGAACTTCTGTACCTGGTACTCTTTTTCTAGTCCTTTCTTGAGATCTTTGTTTTTGCTTTCATAGAGTGTTTTCTCTATATTATGTGTTGAATAGTTTATTGGCTTTCTTTTCTCAAAATATATTATTGTTATAAATAACACCATTTCTACCGCCGCCGCTACTGCCACCACCACAGATACAATAATTACTCCTATCGTTGTCACCACCACCACCACCACCACCACCACCACCATAGATACAATAATTATTCTTATTATTGTTATTATCATTACTACAACACAAACATCATTGTGAAATTGTTAACACCACTTTCTACCATTGTCACGATCACAATCTTTGATGGAGTAGTTTTTTAATTATTATTACAGTAATGTAAATTAAAATTTCATTTTCTCTTCGCAAGGAATGTAACAATTCATAGAGTCATTTATCTCACTGTGTTTCTCAATTTGGCTTTAGAGGGATAATAATGTTAGGCAAAAAGATGTCTTTCCTAAAACTCAAAGCAACACCTTTTCCAATTCTCGTTTTAGTGGCAGTTCCTGTGGTAGAAGTTCTTCCATACAATGCCATGGTTGTCTTAATAGGGGTTATATTGTAGCTAATTGTCACAACTCACCTTAGCTTTAGAGTATGAATATGAGAATAATGACATAAATGATTGTGACAGCTCAAGTTTATTTTACTTAATATGTAATTGTTAAACTGAATGTCTACATAGAATGTTTATATGTATGCATCCAAACAAATAAAATGGAAAATCCTAATGAATGTACGAAAGCATAGGAAAACTAAAATTATTAAACAAACCCTAGATTTCCTTCTAAAATAAATAGTCCTAAAAAATATATCATATGGGCCTGCATCAATGATTCATGTGGACAATTTTGATCGTGAGTTGATGGAGAATGTGGAGATAAATGTGAGGTGATTGCAATCTGGTTGGTGACTTATTGAGTTGGTTCTTCTCTCATCAGATACTTCTCTCCTGATGCAATAACCTGAAAAATTCTAACCAATCTTTCTTGATCAAGGTGATCAAAGATCAGTGTGAGATTGCAAGAAAACTTTTTCAAGCCCACGAGTAAGATAGCAAGCTTATGTGCTCATCTTTATGGTTTTTATTTGAATTATTTCTTCTTCTTTCTCAATGTCTTAAGGTGGTTTAAATATTTTCCTTTTTGTTTGAACGATTATTTTGACCTTTTTTCAACTAGCAGGAAACAAAAGGTGAGGGATATTTTTTTCTTATGGTTTTGGGTGATACACCTGATTTTCATGTGCTTTTTTATGGGATTTATGAATGGAACTTAACAAAAGAGGTGCAAATCCAAACACAGATAATTCATCTTTTGAAATAATAATAATAATAATAAAAATGTTTAGGGGGAGGCGATCCCAACAGCCAATATTTCAGGGGATCTTTGTACAAATTAACCTTTGATATTGACATATGTTCTCTTTCTCCCTAAATATTTCTACTCAGAGTCAATAAATATTGAAGAGGAAGAAGTGCGTAAGATGATTCGTGAATGTTTGGATCTGAGAAATAGTTATCTTTATACGGAAAAGGTCGCTCCATGGATGAAGCATTCTGTGGAAGAATCTACTGCATCAGAGGTGAATACTGATCACTTTGAACCTTTTCCAGCAACTTCAGTAAGTTACTTTCAGCTATTAATTTGAAATTCTCCACAAATATCATTAGTTACATTTTTTTTTTCTTTCCTTTTTTCTCTCTTAAATTTTTTCCCCTTTTAGTCCAGTGGAGCCGTTCTTCTATCCACAAAGCTCTTTTAATATTTCTTTTGATCATTTATCTTAAACTCTTGTGCAGCATTGCTTTAGGATGGAAGATGGAGTTGTTCATGTTTATGCCAGTGAACATGGTATGTAGTAACAGAGTATTATTCATTTTGATCAATCATTGTTTATACACTGGTGACTCTGAAGTTTAAGAAATTGGGAATGGCTTTGAACCTCCTTTTCAAACTATGCTTAAACAGTCTCCTGATAGCATTATCCTAGGACATAATTATTTGATCCAACTTGGTATCTGATGGGCCTTTGAATTGTGATCTTTGGATTCAAATCCCAATATATTTTCCAGTTCATAAGTTTGTTCTTGTAAAATGTCTTTGACAATGCTCCCATAAAACCAACCAATGAACTTGTTTCACAAAAGGAACATCTATCTGAATTTGACTCATGTTTCTCAGGTTAGCAATTGTTAGACTTGGAGCACATTTGTTAATCACAAAAATTGTATTAGATTTTCATGTTGAGTTGTTTGATCACGTTTCATGTTGGTGCTTCATATGTGTAATTCTTGCTGAAATGATTGTTAAGGGTGTGTTTGTTTAAGAGGTGCGCTGCACAGCACACCTTACAAACAAACACTCTCTAAGTTGGGTCACCACTTCCATATGTTAGCACTGGCTGTGTAGCATTTCCTATGTAGGATTATCCATAGAGAGAAATTGTTTAAATTACTTTTGGGTCTTGGACGTTTCGTTGTAGTTATATGCTAGTCACTGAATTCTTATGCTGTGGTAAAACATTAGTCCTTCCATACTCAATTTGTTTCAGTTCAAAATATACTCCACGGGTGTAGGGTTCAAATTCTACTAATACCTCAAAAAACTTGAAATTAATTTACCCAGAGCTCTTTTGGGCCTACATTGTATGATGTGGCCATGAGATCCAACTTGGAAGTAATAGCTTCTGGAACCCAAACTGAAAAAATGACTTGAAGGTAGATATACTCATGAAGAAAACATCTGGGTCATGGCTATTCTGCACATTTTTAAAGATCAAGTTTTTCTGAGACGGTATTTATTTTTTTAAATTTCGAAAGTTGTTACTTTATTAACTTTTTAGCATGTTTCTAATCAAGGATTTTTTAAATTTTAATCCAGATACTGTAGAACTTTTCCCTGTTGCTAGTGCAACCGCCTTTTTCACTGATATGCATCATGTCTTAAGAATCATGTCTATCGGAAATGTTCGCTCTGCATGCTATCTCAGGCTACGATTTCTCGAGGAGGTAATTTTCTTCAAACCTCCTTCTGGACTCGTGTTATTAACTTCAGCTTGTAACTTATATCTGCACACTATACAGAAATTCCGCCTTCATCTGTTAATAAATGCAGACAGGGAATCCATGGCTCAGAAGGGTGCACCCCACCGTGATTTCTACAATATCAGAAAAGTCGATACACATGTGCATCATTCTGCTTGCATGAACCAGAAGCATCTCTTGCGTTTCATCAAGTCAAAACTTAGAGAAGAACCAGATGAGGTACATCCCAATTTCCCACCAATTTGACCATGTAAGTTGTTTGCTTTGGTGATGTAAGACAACTTAGGATTTTTGGTGAACTAGGGATTCTAGGTGGAGATCAAGGTAAGGGCTTGATGTATGTGGAATTGAGATTGATTAATGATGTGTTAATTGGAGGATTTGGGACTGTTACTGTAAAGGTGAATGGTAATCCGAGATCACTGTAGCAAGCAAAGAGAAGAACAAAAGTGTGAAGGACAGCTCAGCTTTTAGATTTCTTTCCTACTGGTGTTTTATCAGGCTTGGAAAATGGAGAAGGTGCTCCTTGTACCGCATAAGTGCTTGATTTATATGCACCAAAAGGCCTAATAGTCTTAAATTAAATGGGAAAGGAAAACACACATAATAGTAAAATCCTAATTAATATTTTATCTGTAAATAGGACTAGACCACATTTATAAGAAAAAAAATATTCATAACAATTCTGCCTCGAACAACAGATTATTCATAACTTAAACTCAAACACTGAACCTGTCATTAAAACTTGTTCTTAGACTAGAAACCTCTTGATAAAGAATTAGGTTCCCTTTGGTATGACTTTTGCAAATATATTTAAGTTGCGTTTTAACTTTTGATTCAAAAAAAGTCATAAATACATTTAAAAATAACTTTTGACTTAAATAAAAAAGTTTACAAAATTGAATCATAATTTTGCTTCATTCAAACGTTAAAGTTCTTAACTTTGAAATTATTGATTTTAACTTATACTACTCCAAAATGTTGTTGAGTCTTCTTTTTTTGCAAAACATGCTTCTAATTTGACCCCTTTTTATCACAGGTTATTTTTGAAAAGTAACTTCTGAATTATGACTCAAAAGTCAAAAGTTATTTTTCACAAGCCATGCCAAACAGACTCTAGTTCTAACTAAGATAACTTGGTTTTGATTTTTCCAAGGTACATGTGTCTTCTATAACCATAAAGTGTGCCATCAATTCTTCCTTTTATTTTTTACTTCAGAAAACTTGATGTTGAGTTTTTAAGTGTGGTAATATAAAGCTCTTAACACTTTGACATGTGCTGATTCAGTTGATGTTATCTTTACCAAAGATTGAGGAGACCGTGGAATGAATTGTTGATAATTCTGAAGTTTTATAAAGTTGTGAGAGGAAGATATTGCACCGTATTCCCTTTGTCACCAACAATTTCATTGGCAATATTGTGCTTCTATTTTGCTAACTCCATTCTATTGACTATGCTTGACAGTTCTGTTCAATAGCGCTTTTATCATCTTCGCTTTCTGGTGGCTGTATGTGCTATTCCAGCTGTGTTTGTCTTAGATTTGATGTAGCTTGAACCTTTTTTTTCCCCTTCATGTCAAACTGCTTGGTTTGCTTCCTTATCAAAGGAACACTTTTCTCTTGAGTTTTGTAATTGCAATTGCTTTAAAAATTAATTTGCAATATTCTCTAAGGAGTCTTCTATTTCTTTAACTAATTTTTCATCTACATTGCTATAGAACTGGACATCCATTTGACAGTAGTTATTGTAGATATCTTGCCTCTTAAGAGAAAGCATTGCAGAAATAACACTTTGCTGATATAGCAAATAAGGCAGATTCTTTAATCATGATTACATTATCCAACAAACACCAATATTTGATAGAGCACTTCCATTGTGACTTGATGCAATTGATCTAATAAAACTTGGGTTGATTGAATGAATGACTCCTTATAAGACACCTTAACAGGATTATACATTCCTAATATTGCCACCTGCAGCATTTATTGTGTTCAAACTTTATGTAATTAATTTAAAACCTGGATGCTGGAGAAAGAAATAAAAGAGGAGGTATCACTTTATCTTTGATACGAAATTGATGTGGGACAATTTAGATTTTGTGTACCACAAAATATTTTTGGTGAGCTAGGTTTGGAGAAGTTGAGCTTTTAAGTTGGAATCAGGATTGAGGTTTGATGTGTGTAGAGTTGGGATGTGTGTAGAGTTGGGATTGATTAAGGAGGGTTTGAGATTGTTGTTTTAGTTGTGATAAGTAATCCGAGATTACTAATAGCAAGAAGAAAGGGAAGAAGCAGAACACTGAGGGCCGCAACCCTCAAACTAAACAAAAATAAGCATAACTATATTTTTCAAAGTCCCTTCCTATTAACATAGAATAGGTGCTTCCGTTTTATGCACGTAAAGGAAAGCAGACATAACAGAAAATTTGTAATTGATACTTAATTGATACTCTAAATCCCAAATAAGACTAGACCCTGTATCAAATTTGAACTAGTTCTTTTTAGCAAGAATATGCAGAAATTACATTTCTTCCCTGCTTACACAATTTTCCCATAGCCGAAATTCAACCCCTACAGTAAGAAACCTATTATTGAAACATATTTGTAGAAGAGGAAACCTCTTTGTTGATCAATCCAAAGTAAATAGAACTTATGTAACAATAGCTCAGGTGCGTTATCATTTAGTTAGATAATTTTTTGTTTATTTTCTTTCTTTCAATGTTATCTTTAGATGCCTTTTATTACGTGCTAAGTACATTGGTTTTGCAGGTTGTTATATTCAGAGATGGAAAATACATGACGCTAAATGAAGTTTTTGAGAGTTTAGATTTGACTGTGTATGTATTATGTTCTATTGATATCCTATTTGATTGGGTGTATATGTTATGTTTTTATCAATATCCTCATTGTGAGGAATGATTTTGATATAGCATTTTAAACTTGCATGTCAGGTATGATTTGAATGTTGATTTGTTGGATGTCCATGCTGATAAGAGCACCTTTCACCGTTTTGATAAATTCAACCTCAAATATAATCCTTGTGGACAAAGCAGACTCAGAGAGATCTTTTTAAAGCAGGATAATCTCATTCAAGGTTATTAGTGTAGTACTTACAGCCATTCTAATAAATTGCTACATAATTGTTTTCTTCGACTAGGCCATTTTTGCGAGCGATGTCTTTGTTCTGATGTTTGTTTTCACTGCATGTATTTGACTTCTTTTTGAACTATTGGTACTTGCTTAATTGTGTTAAATATTTTGAGTTGTAGGAACTGTTCTGTGGTTGCTCTTTTTTTTTGGTACTTGAAGACATCTAATGAAGTGAATTTCTGTGTTCAATTAGATTGTTTTTGACAGAAAAAAAAGTGTGTGCTGACTTTAACTGAATTATGATAGGACGTTTCTTGGCTGAAGTAACAAAAAGAGTTTTATCAGATCTTGAGGCAAGCAAATACCAGGTTTTGCTTCGCAATCCAGTGCTTGTCTATTCTTTTAGTTTTTCCATTTCTTTTTCCTGAAAGATAATGCCTTACATTCTAAGGAGCACCTGTGTTTCATATTTTGTCTCTTTGTGGACCCTTTGTGCATTGATATCCTGCTATCCTACCTGAACAATTGTTTTCTCATTCTTCAGTCATTCAAAGTATGTGCACAAATGTTGTGTACTGTACACAAAGTAGGAAAGGGAGTTTTCTT
>Ga0307507_10007116_pt1 | contig 16544 bp, 10 predicted proteins | sample 7_EM_MG_FD_207223 | JGI IMG/M metagenome (GOLD analysis project Ga0307507, IMG submission 207223) | Populus trichocarpa ectomycorrhiza microbial communities from riparian zone in the Pacific Northwest, United States - 7_EM | ecosystem: Host-associated > Plants > Roots > Unclassified | place...
GAAATTCTGTGCTTGTGTGGCGATCATGCGAAATATTATTACCAGTTGAAGCAACTTCTCTTCCAGCCGCACTTTCTTACCCATGCTAGCGTATTCTGGATCTTCCCAATTTTTACGGTACTGTAGCTCCCTTAAGAGCTCGTGCCCTAGGCTTGCAATCGCCCTTTCTCTTATCCTTTTTGGTATCATCCTCTGTCTTAGATGAGGGGGGTGACTATTTTACAAGCTCGGAAATAATCCGACTTGTATCAGGATCCCAGCCGTCCTCTTCTGGGGTATGAGGCATTCACTATGATAGAACTTTTTGAAACAATGTTTCCGGTAGTAGCGAAAGCACAGGTGTTTGGTGCAGTAGTCTTTCCAGCAGCTTGTCGTAGTTGTGGAAATAGTGTTGATGCTTAGGCTGGGTGAGCTCTGACTCTTTAAAGATGGAACTTTAACTCCTAGCCGTCTCCCAGAACTTGGTGATCTGATACTCTCTAATGCTGCTTTACCTTGCCAAAGGGGAACATCATTTATTGTATTACTTGTAGTATCTTTTCTGGAAGCCTTAAGCTTCATAGTAGTACCGCGGTATGAGGAATCAATGGTTAGCCTGGATGCAGGCACGATTTCCTCCTTTTCTACACTAGCATGGGTCCCTCTCTTGCTGGAAGCTATTGATTTGTATGTAGTTTTTATTTTTATCTCTTAGAGTTGGAAGTTTTTCTGCCGTTATTTCTAGTAGGCAGTTTAGATTTTGCGGTATTAAGGGCTGAAGTGGTAAGTATCGAAGATTCTGTAAAGAAGAGATGGTGGAACTGATAGCTAGCTGAGATCACAGGTTATTTGGTACTTTGGTGGCTTCACCGTGCTCAATTCCGTTAAGAATTCCCTGAGAAGCCGACTCTGGAGTTGTGAACTAGATAGTCTAGCTGAAGTTCTAGCATATTGATCCAGCCGCCGTACCCAGAAATAAGATGTCATACTAGATCTAATTTTGGCCGTAATATAATCCTTCTACTTAACTTATGTGATGAGCTATGATATCTTCCTTAACAAATTCTTGTCCAAGCCAAAATTAGACAAATAAAGTCTGACGGCTTGTTCTTTTTAATCGCCGATTTATTTTCACTAGTTCTTCTCCTTCATCACCGGTCACTCATACTTTTTCTTAGTTACAGTAGTAACACCACTCCAAACCAAAATTTGCAATCGATTTCTTTTTCTGAAAATAATTAGGGGGTGTTTGGCACAGCGAAGGCTGAGTGGTAAACCCCACTCAAACGGCTGTTTCGAAACCGCAGTTTGAGTGGTTTGCGTTGCCAAACACCTCAGGTAAGTTTTGGTGAAGAGAAGAAAGTTAGTAATCAGTTTAAGAGGTTAATTTCCAGTAAAGTGAATTTAATATGAAAATAGTAAGCATAACCTATGTTAAATATAATTTATTAACTCAATATTAACCTATATTAGCGATCCCAAGCCGCAGTTTCCAAACTTTGGAAATCGCTGTTTGGAAAGGGAGTGTAGCCAAACACCCCAACCCACTCAAACTGCACAAACCCACTCAAACGTCGCCGTGCCAAACACCCCCTAGGTCTCTTGCTCAATCCCATTGGATATCGAGATCAGTCATCCTCATGGATCCTCGCCCTGCGCCTATCACTATCCCTTGGGCGGTGTGAAACAGTAAAATTCGCACCACTTGCAGCTAAGCCAGATTTGGCCATAGTCCGCCAGGTTTGGCCAAAAACTTAGATTTCCGATCGCCTCAGTGCTCAAATGACTCAGCACTCTTACCAAGTCAAGAAATACTCAGCCAATCGCGGAGCTCTCATCATTCTCGGATAGGCTTAGCGCAAAGTGGTGCGAATTTTACTGTTTCACACCGTCCAAGGGATACCCCCTTCATGGCGCCTGATAATCCCAGTAGGTGCTCGAAGAAAGAAGACGTGCGTTGGTTGGAATCCCATTTTATTTCTAGTATCTATATAAACCACTAAATACAATATCCTCTGGCGGCTGACTCTAAACCCCTATGCTCCGCCGTTCCAGCGGCTTAGTTACCACGTAGATTCTCAAGTAGGTAGATACTGTTGTAGCTTGGGTGGTTAGTTCTGGGTGCACAGAGGAGGGATTAGGGAGGGCCAGAGGGGGATACCGGATAAAAGTCCAAAAATGGGATTGCGTTTTTATATATTTTTTTAAATCACTTTTTGGTTGAATTGGGGGGGGGGGGGTTTGGGGGGAGGCATCTAGCAAGAATAAGCTACTTATTTAAGCTTATCATGCTGGGCCTTTATGCGAGTTGACTTTCTGGATCCCTCGGCGGGGATCCGGTGCCTGGGCCCGCGAACCCGGACGGGAGGAGCTGAGGTGGTAGCCGGTGCAGCAGCCTCGACTGCCCCGACCGGGGTCTCAGAAACGGCAGTGGGAGGGGCGTGTTCTTCCGGTGCGGCGATTTCTCTCCTAAGAGAGTCTGTGGTAGGTGTCGGGGTTGGTTTCTCGGCTGTCGGGGTTGAATCCACCTCGGGGGCTGCAGGCAGTCCAGCCTCTTGCGGGACGGCGGCTCCAACCTCGGGAGTGTCGACCCTTCTCTTTTTATGCTCCCTAGGGCCTGCAGCCGGTTTGTCGCTTTCTTGGGCTAGAGTAGCATCTCCCTTGGGGGTATCGAGGAGTGTGGTGGCTATATCTTGCAGAGCTGTAATAGTTTCCCTCGCAGAACGCTTGGGAGTCGGAGCTAGTTTGGTGATCTTAGCTGCCGGGGAAGCGCGAGCGACGGGAGTAGGAGCGGGTTCAGCATTTTGCTGGTTAGCAGCTTTACCTTCGAGTTGAGTGGCCTTTCTCTTCACACCACGACTTTTAGTGGCTGCGCTTGGTTTAGTGTTGTCTATTTTCACACTGGTGTCTGGATGAGTAGCAACTTCAACTGTGTGAGTCCCGACATTTCTCCTCCAACGCTGTGAAGTGTCAGCAATCTTGGCTAAAGTAGTGTTTACTTTAGGGGCAATGGGGGGCCCTGTGGCTGCTTCCGGTACGGTGGCCTTCCTCTTCGCATAACGTCCTAAAGGAGCCGGGGTTGGTTTCTCGGTTGTTAGAGCAGCATCTACATCGGGGGCGGCAGGCGGCCCAGCCTCTTTCTGGGCGGTGGCTTCGGTTTCTGGAGCGTTACCGTTTCTTCTTCTACGCCTCTTAGGGCCCGCGGCGGGTTTGGCGTTCTCTTTTGTCAGAGTAGTGCCTATCTCGGCGGGGGTAGTGGTGGCCCCAGTGATTGCTTCTTCCGGTGCGATGGCCTTTCTTCTCGCATAACGTCTAGGAGGGGCCGGGCCCGGATTCTCAGTTATCAGAGCAGCATCCACATCGGGGGCGGCAGGCGGCCCAGCCTCTTTCTGGGCGGTGGCTTCGGCTTCTGGAGCATTACCATTTCTTCCACTCCTCTTAGGGCCCGCGGCCGGTTTGGGGTTCTCTTTGGTCAGAGCAGTGCCTATCTCGGCGGGGGTAGTGGTGGCCCTAGTGATTGCTTCTTCCGGTGCGGTGTCATTTCTCCTCTGCGGACGCCTGGTAGGAACCCTGCCCGGTCTCTGAGTTTTCCGAGCGGCATCGGCCTCGGGGCAGGCTAGTTGTTGAACCCCCTCCCGCACAATAGCTCCACCTTCTGGAATGTTGACTTCTTTCCTTGCGCGCTTTCTAGGGCGTGGGGCGGGCTTGTCGGTCTCCGTCGCCAAAGTAGTGTCTACTTGGGGGGTGGTGCGGGGCTTAATGATTGCATCTTTTGGCGCGGTGGCCTTTCTCACATAACGTTCAGGAGGGGCCGGGGCCGGATTCTCAGTTATCAGAGCATCCACCCCGGGGGCTACAGGTGGTCCGGCCTCTTGCTGGACGGCAATTTCGTCTTCGAGTCCAGTGACCTTTCTCTTCACACCATGGCACCTGGAGACTGCAATTGGTTTGGTGCTGGCAATCTCCGGACCAGTGGCTGCCTCAGGGATGGCGGTAGAAGGTTTATCCTCTTGCTGAGCGGTAGTCTTTTCTTCTTCAGAGGCAACAGCTTTGTTTGGGGCGGCACGCTTCCTTGGGGCCACCGGTGCCTTGCCCTTGCGAGCTACCCTTCGCTTTCTAGGTGCAACCGGAGCGTAGCTTCCATCCTTCTCCAGATCATCTCCACTCTCAGAAGTGGTGGATGAGTTGTCCTCTCGGTCAGTGACGATCTCACGAATAGGACCTGCCGCTTCCGGGGCAGTAGAAGTAGGAGATTTATCCTTTCTGATGATACTTCTAGAAGATGCCCCAGTAATAACAACGACAGCAACACCCTTTGCTACGATTGCTGGCTCTCCGACAGGCTTTTCGGTATTTGCAGAGGGAGTCTTCGCTCCGGCTGGGATAGCGGGAGCGGCGGCCTTGGCCACTGATTTGGCCACTACACTAGACGCTTTACCTACTCTGGCTGTTTTTCTAACCCTCTCACCACCAGTACATCGGGCTTTTCGGGCAGCAGGTCTCTTTGCGCGGGCAGGAATGGCCTTTTTTGGGGTAGCTGTTTTTTCCGGGGGAATTGGAAGGTTGACTGCGCCGTTGGCGGTTCGCAGCTTTTTGTGCGGGGGACCCTCTTCATTTTCAGTCTGCGGCATTTGCTCATCAAGAGATGAAGTGAGGGAACCATTTGTGAGCTCAGAGATCTCTGATATTTTGCGCTTCCTGCTTGTAGCAGGCACTCCTGTATCAACGGCACAGTTGATAGGAGCCAGAGTAGTGGGAGTGTCAGGAGCCACGGAAGACTCAACTTCTTTGTCTTTGAGTTGGCTATCCTGGACAACCTTCTCCATAGCCAAAAGCTCATCGCGCGCGTTGCAGGCCTCAAGCAAGGGTTCGGCCTCCTTGGCTTTGAATTGGCTGTCCTGGACAACTTTCTTCATAAAAGGCACTCTGGGCGCGTTGGGCTTGGCAAATGAAGATTCTGCCTCCTCTCCTGGGGCTTGGTTATGCTGGAAAACCTCCTTCCCCAGAAAAGTCTTATAGCGGGTGTCGGACATCATAACTGAAGACTCTTCCTCACCCCAGAAACGTTCGTCTGTATTAAGAGGCTCATCTCGGATGTCAGATGTCTCAATCGAAACCTCGGCTTCCTCATCTTTGGGTTGGCTACCATTGACAAGCTCCTCCCCAGTGGGGGGCTCGTTACGTATATTGCTCTCGAGCTTGCTCTTCGGCTTCTTAATTATACGTCCTTTATAACCATAATCGTCGAATTCGGTGAGAACTTCTTTGGGCGATGCAGGATTGACATAAGGTTTCCCATCCCAGGTCTTTCTCATCTGTGCGAGGTCATCTTCGATTTCCTCATCAGTGGCCCTGGCGGGCATGGTTGAGTATGCCTTGCCATTATAGTATATTGACTTAGAAAGCGGGTCATCGTATCTGGCTGGAACGATCGGGTCTCCGTTGCGACCAAATTTCACCGAATCAGATCGCCTTAGTGGTACTGGCGCTGGTGCTGCTGGTGCTTGAGATGAGGTTGATGTAGTAGATCTTGCTAAAGTGTTAGGGAAGTGTAAATTTTAGGGTGAATTAGGGGGGCTTGCGGTTTGGATGCAGAAGTATTTCTTGCGGCTGGGTACGACCAGAATGGAGTTCTTTTGGTTCTTGCCATCTTCAATTAAAGTAAGTTGGTTGGCAAAGGAAGGCAGGAAAGGAACTGTGATAATATAAGGCACAAGAAGAAGAACTAAAACCAAGACAGAGGAAACAGTGAAAACTGTGGAAAGAACTTCAAAGAAGTATACACAGTGATGTTAACTTTGTTGTGGTTGAGGAAGGAGGAGAGGTTGGAAGGGAGGAAGAAAGGAAGCCTTATATAGTGAAGCTAGGACTGTTAGCTAGGGTGTGGGGAAATAAGTAAATGGTGAGGGTAACTGCTGTGGAGTGGGATTTCTGTATGGTTGGGGGAAGGGCAAGGCTGGGATTGTATGGGCAAATTTTGTTTGTGGGGGAATGGAGAGTGGCTAGGCCCTAGGCATGGTTAAGGTAATCCGAGGATATGATAGTTTTCGTAGCCAGTTGAGGAATCGTGGACTACAATGGGAGGGGAATAAAAGCTTCCTTGCTATTGATACATGGACTGGTTGTGGGTGAATAGTAATTTGGCACTCTTCTCACCAAAGTCTTATCCTCAATCACAAAAATCGCAATAATAGCTAGGGTCTGGAGCTTATAGTTATACATAAGTGCTATTCAACCCTAGGGCTAAGGGCAGAGATAATACCCTTTTGCCCAACTAAGGGGCTGTCTGGCGTGACATGTTTGGACGTTCAAACCACTGTCTGTAACCACAGAAATGATTGGTAACTTAGATGCTAATTACAAACAATGGTTTGCAACAGCCAGCAGCAATTTTTTTGACCGTTTATGAAAATTAATAGAGTATAAGGTTCTTTCAGCCATGGTTTGTAGCCACCGAAATTTCACAAACATGCCACGCCAAACAGCCCCTAAACTTGCACCCCGTATAATACCACTGGGCCCGAGTGCTCAACTATGAAAATGGAAACTAGCCAGTCTCGTGACTAACCTCATCAAGTTATTCAACAACAGGCCTAAGATACACTCACTATTCCCCCGGGCTTCAAACACCAGCGAGACGTTGGGGGCCGGGAACAATTTATACACCCCACCATTCTCGACACACTTCAGTCGCTTGCTCCCCACTCCTAAAAGCCTGAGACGAGCACTGCACCCATTTATATAAAGCGATTCTTCTCACTACATCTTCATTGCGATACTCTAGACTCCTGGATCGAGAGATACATAGTGGTCGCGATTGGCAATGGGGGTGCATTGGAATGGGAGGGATTGATAACAAGGGCTAACGAAATGCTTAAGGGCAGGTCTGCCTCTTGCGTTTATGGTCTAGTTCTCTTATCGTAGATCTTTTGAAATGTTTACTGGTAGTATGCTTTCTAGTACGCCTGAATCTAGTGGGGGATTTATTATATATTGTCATAACTGTGTTGGGCTCTATCCAGCTATAATCGCTACCGTAAGGTCATCCAGGCGGAAGGCTTTAGTTTTAAGAGCTGCACCTTAGGTAACTCCGCCTGGGCAATGCTCGTGTGCCAGTACGCCTACCTACTGGCATTTAACCGAGACCCTAGAGAACTCCACGTTTGGTGTTTCCATCGTCCTTTTTGATTGCCAATTGGAGAGCTATATCCGTCACTCCCCTATAACCTAGCCCCCTTGGCAAGTGAACATCTAGGCGACGCAGACTGCGAACCGGAAAATAGCTCCAAATCACCATGCGACCCTGCACCCTCGTCCTCGTCTCGCTATGCCCCAGTTCAACCCATTACTAGAATTTTGCATTAGACTCTTTAAGAAGCTTCTTCAAAGAGTCACAAATTTCCAGTCACCGTCCATGCAAGTCGGTGTGTCGGTGGGTGCCGGTGGAAAAGCCGGGGTTTTGAATTCGCAATTTCTATTTTCGAAGGGACCATAATCAGGGCAATGGCAATGATAAGAATGGCTGCTAGAATTAATGACTCTATTAAGCCTACTACTGATTACCGATAGTTTAAGATGCTGGAACCCGAACGGAAGCAATGGCAAGCTCATACTATCGCCGGCGCCATTCTAGAGAAGATGGGCCATTTCTTATCTTGCGAAACCCACGAACTCACGAGCCCACCCGCATCATCTGTGCTACCAGTTTTGTCGGCAAGTAGCAGCGGGGGGCTCAAATACAGAAGGGAAAACTTCCCCCTATATATCTTTACCATTAGGAGACGGCATATCACTAGCTATGATATAATAATCTTATATTCCCTAAAATCGGGTTTACACTGTTGCCTATTCAGACTACCGTAATAGTGATTATGTGAAGGAGGACTTAAGTCATTGAAGAGATCCCTTTAGATAGTTTGATAGCCCAGCAATATCCCCTGCGTACTCCCGTCGCCCTACCACGACTTTGTAGGGCGTTCGTTTTATTTCCCAGAAAGACGGTTCACGGTGGCCTAAGTGGCAAATAGTATGAGTGTAAACCCCGTTTTAAAAACAGGAGAAGAATATGATGGGCACTGATCATACCCCCGCCCAAAAGTCAAGGTGTAATTCCCCAGGAGGAAGTTTTTACTAAGTTTAGTAGAATATACCCTACCGCCGCTATTTGCGAATACACTTGTAAAGATGGTAACTGCTATGTTGTTGCCTTGGGCATTGGTGGTTCCCAGATCATCGGACTGGAAGATTTACGTACCTGGACTCTATATACAGTCCATAGTCTATAGGTTCGGACGGTTCGGACTTCACGATTTGCTGTTTCAGAGCTGCCTCCCGGCCAGGAAGGCGGGGAAGTATGTGAGTGACCCCTGCACTTTCTGTTATTCGATTGCTCCATCCCCAGTAGGGAGAAGGCTTTGGCACTTCTTCGCAGAGTTTGATCGTCAACTTTATCGCTTGGGCTGGACTGTGGAAATGTTACATATTTCAGTTTAAGTGTCGTTTGGTAGGATAATAAACTAAACACTAATAATTCGTTACTATGATGTGCCTTATGTTTTTCGAAGTCCACAATGAAATTCCAACACATTTCTCGCAGATGAAGTTCCTAGAGTAGGTCTCCAGTAGCAATCAAAAATTTCTCTGAAAGGTTGACGTATAAGACCGTTAGAATTAAGGTAATTGAGGATGACACTAGGATGTCCGGAATTTCCCCCTTTGGATTAAGGGGAGAAGACGCAGATAAAAGATTCTCTTTCAGCCCTTAGCTGAGACAAGTAAAAAGAAAAAAAAATAGAACAGACCTTATTGGGGGGGTAACTCCAAGTCATAGCGAGATTCTCAATTACCGGTATTCCAGTTCCCACGGCACGACGGAAGACTCACGGTGCTTGTATGGGCCTGTGTGGCTTCGTTGCAATGCCATATAGTGGTTTTATGCCTTATGTCATGCTTGTGAATGTTACAGTATTGGGCCCCAGCATCTACCGTTGCTACCATGGTAACCCCTCCCCGAGTGACTTCCCATGAAAACACATGTCATTGTCCCCCGAGACAAGGATTGTTCCAAATAACACGTTGCTTCCAGTCCCCCACCAGCCAACCACGCGGCTCTACATCACACAGCCCTAACCCTCTGGTTCCCAGGGCACGATTCAGCTTGTCCAGGGTACCTCACTTCAAAAAAACCGGCCTTCATCACCACTGCTGATAACTTCCCGATACCCCTTGATCCTAATAACCTCTATCACTAGGTAATCGCCTAGAACAATGCCTACGAAATTATTCGCAAACTCGACGGTGATGGACCTAGTTGATTTAAACCAGAAGAGTTTGCTAGGTGAGTGGATGGTTTCCCAACGCCGTTCTTTCGCTGCAGACGATAACTTAATGGACGACAATAAACAGTTGCTGCGGGATCAATTGCTTTTAATCCTATTTTCTGGAAGTACGTTTTCCTCTCTCGTTTCTTGATCAGGCTAGCCGTTAACAAAAGAACACAGTGTCGTCGCTCGACAAGAATACCACAACAAGGTTCTGACCAAACTCTTCGGGGGCAATTCCCGCTACGGCTGCTACTTCCTTGCCGTCGTGATCTTTGGAATTGGGATCTTTAGAGATTTCCTTTACGAGCAGGCGTTGCGACAGCAACCGTCATTGGATGTTCTCCAGACTGATGCCGTGAAGCTTGCGGCGGCGGCATTGTTCTTTTGCGGGAATGTGCTGGTTTTGACGTCCATGTGGGCGTTAGGGTTTACGGGGACTTATCTTGGTTTGTCCCCTTTCTTCCCTTGTGTTATCTGTTAAGAGGGAGGAGGGGGGGAAAGGGCTGTACTGACGATAAGGATGGCGTTGGTAAAGGTGACTACTTCGGCATCTTGATGGACCACCGCGTAACCAGCTTTCCATTCAATGTCACCGATGCGCCCATGTACTATGGGTCTACCATGGCGTTTTTGGGAAGTGCGCTTTGGTAAGTAATAGCAACAGACTTCCCCCTTGCTGCCACCTTCGCCCTTGCTAATCAAGTTACAAACTCTCAAGGTTCGCAAAACCGGCCGGTCTCCTCCTGACTGCCGAAGTATTCGTCGTTTATAAAATCGCTCTCATGTTTGAGGAGTGCGTAATCCCTCCCTCCCTTCTCGTCCCCACACAATTTTCTCTTTTGTAAATCATGACCGTACATGAACAAGTGGTGACTGACCACGAACAGTCCGTTCACCGGCGCAATTTATGCCAAGCGCGAACGCGAGAGAGCGAAGAAATCGACTTGATTCCCCCGTTCCTTCGATCGGTGTCAAGAGAGCTGGGGGCTTGGTGGGGGAAGGACAGCACAAGTAAGAGGTAAAGGTCTACGGTAGGCTGGTCGGAGTTTGGGTGCGCTTTTTAACATGTGTTCCGAGCGGGCTTTTTTCTGGTGGAGGAGGAGGGAGAATTCAACTCTTCCAGTTCCTTTTTATTTTATTATATTTCGTTTGTGATATTGCAGGGATGAAGCAGGAAGTATGGGTTATACACACTGTGCAATGCGGTATGGCGGGAGGGAGCGGCATCTAGATTTATATGACGGCTGTGTAATATAATATTATGATAGAACGGCTTCTAGTTTATTGTCGTCATGGTCATGATCATTAATAGCTCGGCCAAGGTTGCTTGTGTTGTACTAGTACAGAGATTCCTAGCTATTAATGTCTGCAGACAAGCTTTTCCATCCATCCCATCTCGGCTCTCGTTCCCCGGGGACACCCCACTGCGTATCATACAGTAAAGGTCATCATACCAGCACTGTCCTGTACGAGTATCGTACCGCAGCACCTGGCATCTGCATCATTGCGGCTCCCGCCTTATCTTTTTTCTCACCTTCACTCCACGCTTCCCACATAGTACCGGTATCCTGCCTCAGTAAAACCACCTATAAGAACGTGGGCTCGCAAGGACTCCTTCCTCTTCCTTTCCTTCTTCTTCTTGAGCTATTCCTTTCCTTCTTGTCAAGTTCTAGCTGGACAAGTAGCTCCAGTCCCCTCCTCTCCCATCACTCTCATCCAGCCTTTCTCTTTCCCTCATTCCCTAATTTTCGGGTTTCTTGAAAGTCTCCCTCCTCAACTTATGTAGTTCTTGCTTCGTTGCTTCTCTTTTCTTCTCTTTTTTATATCTTCGGATTCTTTACTTTTTGCTTGTTTGCTATACTCACTCGCTTACCCTACCGTATCGCCGACTAGTACGGTACAACACCTATCACACCTACTATCGTATCATAACGCACTTTTGTGGCTCTTGTAAGTTGAGTTTGTTCTTTTTTTCCTCTTCGGCTGAAAGAGAGTAAAAGGCGAGCTGGGGAGGAAGAGAGAAGTAGAAAGAGGGAGGAAGGGAAGGGAGTAAGGAAGTAGAGTCGACAGATTGGATTAGATTGAAACTGTTTTCGGCTTTTAGAGTGCAACTTTTTCCGTTTCTCTTCCGCTTTGCTTGGATTAGGGTGCAGCTGCCTTAATTTCCCCCACCCCCCCGAAAAAAACAAAAAAAAACAAAAAAAACAAATACGCTTTCTTAACCACTTTTGAGAAGAAAAGAGATGATGTGGTGGAGTATTCCATATGGACCGGAGAAGGTCCATCGATGGGGGCCTGAGACGGCTACTTTAAAGTATTTTCCTCTTCTTTCTCTCTTTCCCACTACTGGCACTGTACTCGGCTCGACGCTGACGGTTGTCGCTTCAGTTGGTGCGAAGAGGACTACTACCTTACGACTTGTGAGTGCTACTTCTACTGCGATGTCCGTGCTCTACCATAGGGCTGACGCAAGGCGAGACAACAGATTGCGCGGAAATCATCAATACCCTCACAAATGGCATGTTCATGTACCTTGGTTGGAAAGGGCTTAGGAATTGCATTTTTGAAGGACATGATAGGATATTTTTGATTACATTTTTGGGGTACCTGCTTGTTGGTTGTGGGAGTTTTCTGTTCCATGCTACATTGTGGTGTAGGCTCCCCTTCTACCCTCCCTCCTCTCCTTTGTATGGGGTTTATCCAGCGATGGGGCTTGTTGACGGTGGGGGGGGGGGGTGCAGATTCGATGCAGCTAGTTGACGAACTGAGTATGATATACACTACTTGTCTGATGTGTTGGGGTAATCTTCTCCCTCTTCCCCTCCCTCCTATACAAAAATTGACGTCTCTCACAGCAACATTCGGCTATGGCCACACCCCCACAATCCAAATCCTTCTCGGCCTTTTCCTCCTCACCATCGCCGGCTCAATAACCCTAATCTACCACCACCTACAAGACCCGATTTTCCACCAAAATGCCTACGCCTTCCTAACCACCGTGGTCCTCTGTCGCTCTTGGTACCTGATGGAAACCCGCCTCCGTAGTACGCAATCAGCGACTGTGACCCGGATGTGGACGATGGTGCGCTACGGCCTGAGCTTCTTCCTGAGCGGCTTCCTCCTCTGGAACGCGGACAATGCGTATTGCTCGCAGCTGCGGCGGGCGAGGAGAGCGGCGGGCATGCCGTGGGGATGGTTGCTGGAGGGTCACGGGTGGTGGCATTTACTTACGGGTTGGGGGGCGTACTACTACATTGTTTATGGGATCTGGCTGAGGTCCTGTCTGGATGGGAAGCAGGGGGAGTACGAGTGTGTTTGGGAGAGGGTGTGGAGTTTGCCCGTCGTTAGGAGGAGGAGGAAAGGACTGACTACAAACGCGGAAGCGAACGGAACCGGGAACGGAGTCTCAGCGGGGTTGAACGGAGAGATTAAGAAAAAAGTGTGAGTATACGATATCGTGTAGCAGTATATTATGGCATAGTGCACCGGGCCGGCCGGTAGGTGCCGGCGGGTCTATCTACGGCGGATATAGGAGCCGGGTGTTGCCATGGTAGTAGGTGTGGCAGTTTTAGAGGATTTTCTCTACTTTCCTTTCCTTTCTCCTTTTCGCCCTTTGTAACCCTTTTAGATGCTTTGTTATTCACAAGGAATTGTTGCCTTGCGGCCCTTACTTCGGAAATGACGGGCTACACCAGGTACCAGTATGGTATATCGCATGTAAGACTTTCTTTTTTTGTTGAATCCCTGAATTTATTCGTATAACTGCAGGAAAACCCCGGCATTCACCCTAAAGTATGGCCTAGAAAACCCAAATAATATAAGAAACTTCAACCTTGCCTAAACAAAACAAATAAATGATCATAACTAATCAGTACCATCTATCATGCTCCTATGTGGGCAAAGCTCTTATGACCTTAAATTCACATTCCTTGTAAACAGAAAAACCTCTATCCTACTCGAGTAACTGGAAAATTTAAATGATATTTAGTAACAAGGAAAAACTCTAATAGATTCTTCCTAGCTTTATTTCCCTTTCACAATAGAGACTTTGGTCATATATTGAAAAGTTTGGGTTTTTCACCATCTCTGGTAGCTGCTAGAGATGGACAGTCTGTAACTATATGCTAAAAGGTTTGGGGGGCCTAGCCACATTGGTCGCACTACAGGTCATGATTCTGGTTTGACCAATCTTTCTGGACTTTCAAATAACCTTTGTTTACTCCCATCTGATGTATCCTCCCCTGCCTGGAACTTTGGAAGCATCATGAAGTACCAGCACTTTCTAAAGGGGGTCTGTATTCATAGTGAGGTAGATACTATTCCCAATCTTCCCACTCTTTTTGGTTTCTCTTATGTACCACCTCCTTAGCCTCCATCTAGGAACTAGTTGCCTCTGTGGTGACTTAGATGAGTCTGCTTGGTCTCATCTGGTATGGCCTGGCAGTGTAAATTCCTGCTGTTTTGGCCCCTATCTTGTCTACTGGGAGTCTGACCTGGGCTGAGGTGTGGGACGTCGAATTCTATACTTTTGATACCGTATGTAAGACTTGAATAGTCCCGTATTATACGGTACTTTATGTGGCCTGTGCTATGCAAACTAGCTTACTCGCAGTTTGGGGAGAGCCATATCATACAAAATAATGTAATCCGCAGTTCATAAGTCACTAGAGAGAATATTGGTATGTGCCTTGAAAAAGTTTAGAATATACGTACTGGTACAGTGCGGCAGCTTCTTCTTAACTATGGCAGCTTGGAGCACCGCACAATTTGCTGTGCTGTATTTTGTGATACCTATTCACCGGGAGTGGGTTTTTTTTGTAAGTATTAACTCTGATATCCTTAACTCTGCCGGTATTCATTGGGCGCTGTGGCAGGGGGTCTTCATCAACGAACGCCCAAGACTGATGGACCTTCGTCCAAGAACCTTTAACTTTCCCTACCCACCACTGCCGGTATCGTATTACCGGTATCACACCCATACCTTACAAAACCCCTTCCGCTCATGCTAGTATCACCGAATTTTCCAGCATTTTTTTGCCCCCTTCTCACCCTATGGTAAAGTACCAGTATTTGCATATAAGTACTGTACCCAAACACAAGTGACAAGTCCAAGCCAGCCCGAGCTTGCGGCAACTCGTCCGCTTGCAGTTCCGACAGGCAGGCAACCCAGGAACACCCATTCTAAAAATAACAATAATCTTCCACGCCCCACCCCACCACGCGTTTCACGGAACTCTGGGGACCTCGCTTTTTCACCTTTACCAAGGAAATACCCAACAGTCACTCTAACTTATCCTAACCTACCGTACACTACTTACAGTACTGGTCGCGATACCATAGCAACTGCAGCCGCAACGGCGAGAGAGAGTGTGAGAGAGGATGAATTTCCTACAGAAGGGGCTTGCGGGATTGGAGAGTCGGTTGGATAAGGTGTTGTTGGATGAGCCCGGGGGACAAACGACTACTACTACACCACCCCCGCAGCCGACATTACAGCAAACAAAAGCGGAGGAGAAAGCTGCGAATATTCTTGCTGTCAAAGGTATGTTTGTTTACGGGTTATGAGAGACCCTAGGGAGGCTAATAATGGGGGAATAGCCGGGAGAATAAGTCTCCAGGAACGATTAGCAGCCGCGACAGCCCGGAAGGAACGAGGCAGGAGTCGGAGTCCCATAATCGAAGATGGGGAACCGGTGGAATCGCCAAAGGACAAGGATAAAGACAGAGACATGGGAAGGGAGAAGGGGGACGATAATAAAGAAGGCGATGGGAGGGACAGTAATAACTGCAAACCCGAGCCACCACCACCTACAACAGCACAAGAGTCGCCCACGCGTCCATCCACAGACTCCATCACATTAAAACCCATAGCCGACCCGCCGCCGGCCCTCCCACCTCCCCCGGAAATAATCATATCCCCGCGCGGATCACTAGAGACGAATGGCCACGCTGACGTTTCCCACGAAGACCTAGAGACCACAATCACGCTCCTCCGCGAGGATCTAGCACTATGCGAAGCCCGGCGACAGGAGGAATCGCACGCTGCGGCGGAGCGCATCGATGCATTAGAAGACAAGATCCGCTACCTCGCGCGCGAATCCGCCGAGGCGTCTAGACAAAAAGCCAATGGCGCACCATCAGGGCTGGAAAAGAAGCTCGCGGAAGCTCAAGAGAAGATTGCGCTTCTGTTGGAAGAAGGGGAGAAGCTGAGCAAGAATGAGCTGAAGCTACAGAATTCAATTAAAAAGTTCCGCACCAAGGCGCAGGAGGAGGAGAAGGCTACTGCTGAGGCTAAGAGACGCGCGGAGAGGGCGGAGAAAGAGGCTATTGATGCAAAAGAGAAAGCCAAGCGTGCTGTGGAGAACGAGAAGAGGGCGTCTGAGAGGGTTAAAGTGGCTGTGAGGCTTGAGAGTGAGGTGGAAGGCCTTAGGAGGGAGAAGGAAAGTTCCGCAAACGTTATTGCTGAGCTTAAGGGGAAGCTTGAGGAGGTTACGGATAGGGCGGAGGATGCGGAGAGTAGAGTTCAGACTGAGGCGCTTGAGAAAGAGCGGAAGGTCACGGTTGAATTGAAAGCCGAGGTTGAGAGAGTTCAAAGTGAGGCTGCGCTGGTTGAAGAGAGACTACAGAGCGAAGTCCGGGATTTGAAGGCTAAAATGGAGAGGGACACTGAGAGGGCGAGAATAATGGAGGAGGAGTTGAAGGGAGAGCAATCTGTGCGTTGTTATATAACTCGGGTGATTGCGCGATATGGCTGACTTAGATCTACAGATGATGGAAAGCAAGATGGAGGCTTTAAGAGCTAGAGCTGAAGAGGTTTCCAGCGGAGCTTCAGGAGACGCTCATGCAAAGCTTTTACGGAAGGTTGAAACACTGCAGACGCAGTACGCCATTGCCAGTGAGAATTGGCAGGGCATTGAAGGGAGCATGTTGGGCAGGATTTCAAACCTTGAGAAGGAGCGGGACGAGCTGACTAAGAAGGAAGCGGACGTGCGAAGGAAAGCCAGAGAATTGGTATACTTGATCGTCTCTGTCTGGAAATACACATACTAATTCTTCTTACAGAGTGCAAAATCCAAAAGCCTTGACATGGACCTGGAAATCTCGCAGTCCAAGATCAACGATTTGGAAGAGGAGCTCACATCGTCGAAGAAGCAACTGGGAAAGTTCAAGAAAGAACACGCGGAGGAGATCTCTGCACTCAATCTTGCGTTTTCCAGGGAGCGCGAGAACTGGCAGAAAGAG
>Ga0307507_10007117_pt1 | contig 16539 bp, 4 predicted proteins | sample 7_EM_MG_FD_207223 | JGI IMG/M metagenome (GOLD analysis project Ga0307507, IMG submission 207223) | Populus trichocarpa ectomycorrhiza microbial communities from riparian zone in the Pacific Northwest, United States - 7_EM | ecosystem: Host-associated > Plants > Roots > Unclassified | place...
TCTCCTGTTTTTTCCTCTCTGTGTTTTAAATAGCTCAAGTGCTGTCCAAGTGGCATGATATTTTTTTTCATGTCTTTGAAGCACTCTGAGCCTATATTTTCTACTGAGCCATGATGAAATAACATCCTGGTAAAATTATCCTCGTCAAATAAAATTTGTTGATATTAATGTTAAAATCAGTATCAACCGACATTTTCTTTCTCTATCATTGATTTTCTCTCTTTACCCTTTCCTAACAAATTAAAAGCAAATGGTCTCAGTGACTTCATAAGGATCCAATCATAAAAATAATGGCTTGATGAACAAAATGATAAAAAAGAGCAACTATTCAAATCCAAAGTGAAAATAAAAGAGGATGGACGGTTTTTTGTTTTGTATAGTAAAAGTATGAGCTCCTTTATTTTCTTCTGCAGTTGTGATTTGTAATTATAATGTAATTGTTCAAACTAAAAAAGATGTTTTAGATAGAGAAAGTTGAGGAAAGTGGAGTCAAGGGAGAAAGCATTGTTTATTTTGAAGGAGGAGAAACATGATTTTAGGGCCCATTACACAACAAGGGTACAAATCTTTTTATTTTTTAATTTTACTTGGTCTATTTATTTGTTTATATAGCTATTTATTCTGTTGTCGATGCTTCCAAAAACACCTTTAAATAGAGAGGGATAAATATTTAATATTGAAAAAAAAAACTCATTATCAATCTAATTTGAGTATTAATCTATTCAATTCAAAAGAAAAAAAAACCCACACCAGTATCTCGATTAAATTTCAAACATGGATTTGACTTACACGTGTAAACTTCGATCAACAGAATATTTTACTTATTTCTCATAATAAAATGATTAATAAATTCACCTTTTAAAGTAAAATAAAAACTAATTTATAATCAACTTTTTAAAAAAATCTGGCTATTTGGCACACCTTTTGACCATAATAATTAAATCCTCATTGATTCATGATGTTGCTCAAGATTTAAGTTATATATTAAAATTTTAAACCAGATTAATTTAAATATATATTTTTTATTTTTTAAAATTAAAACCGAGTCTATCACAGGGTGTGGATTAATCTAGTTGATTTTGAACTAGCTTTTCTTTAACATCCAACCCAAACCAGGGATGAGTCGGCAGGGCGTTGGGTCAGTCAGCCGATTAATAATTTTTCTTTGAATTATATTTTATTAAATGGACCCACCGGTCAGCTGAGTACCTTACTCACTAAGCAAAAGATATATACGAGCGCTACGCATCTCAAGGATGACCGCGTAAAGACACGCGTCGAAATCTCCCTCCCCCAATCATAGGAACCAAGCCAAGAAGATCACTTTAAAACCTTAGAGAAGGGTAAAAATCCAACACCAAGACAAGAACTCCCCACAAATATATAAATACGAAGCCCATGATCTCCCCTTCCTTCATCTCCCCATTACTCACACTAGCTGTTGTCCTTGCCGTTACAATCACCCCTCAAATTTCTGCATCTGGAGGATTCTGTCAGGAGAAAATGGCCACTCTCGGCGGCGTTCACGACTCTCAAAGCTCCCAAAATAGCGCCGAGATCGACAGCCTCGCTCGCTTCGCTGTCGATGAACACAACAAGAAAGAGGTAAAAACTATGAGCATGACATTAAATTTGTTGGTTTTTTTTTTAAGATTTGAAAATGATGGAGTCTTCTCTTTTTTTTGTTGAAGAATGCGATATTGGAGTTTGCGAGGGTAGTGAAGGCGAAAGAGCAAGTGGTTGCGGGGACAATGCATCATCTTACGATTGAAGCGGTTGAAGCGGGGAAGAAGAAGCTTTATGAGGCCAAAGTCTGGGTTAAGCCGTGGCTTAACTTCAAGGAGTTGCACGAGTTCAAGGATGCCGGTGATGTTCCTGTGTTTACCTCCTCTGATCTCGGTGTCAAGAGAGGTTGATAACCATAATCTCCCAGTTAGTAGAACAACGTTGAAATCAATCCAAGTGTGTTTTGGTTTTTAATAATCTGTCTGGGCTATCAAAATATTGTTAATTTATCATCGTGTGTGTTAATTTTAAGTGTTTGAAAGGTTGTATTGCGTGTTATTTCAATAATCCTTTATGGGTTTTAATCTGGGAAGCTCATTGTTTGTGTTGTTGTCATGTTTTAGAGCATAGGCAATGGTTGTGTAATTTACAAGCTTTGTAATTTACTAGCATTGATTAAGTTATTTTGTAGTTGAAGAGGGTAGTGGGGTTCTTACATTTCTCATGGATAATTACTAGAAGAGTGAGTGAATGTGGTTTAGAGGAATAATGAGGGCTTTATGTTTCGTTGTTGGTTTGATATGCAGAGTGGTTGGTGCTTGGTGGTACCTGTTATAGGAATTTGAATTGAATCGAAATTTTAAAATCATGGTTGAATTTAGGTCCAAATCTATCAAGAGGGTGCAATTTGTGGAGAAAGAATCTTACTAGTGACAGTGTTGTGGGTCTTTTAGTTTATGGATGCGAACATATTGTGAGGTGATTTCATTTTATGATGGCGGGGCAAGTGGTTTGCATTACTGGACTACTTGTGTTCGTTGCAAACTTCCAAATGTTTCAATAACCCTGTTGATTCCATATGGCACATTGGATTTAAACACAAAGCTTTAGAATTCTTCTGCATATGGGAAGTTTGTTAATCTGGGATGAAGAAAACAGGGTATTTCTCATGAAAAAAATTGGCGCGTTATTCATCAAAAAATAATATTGAGTGCTTCATGTTCCATTTATCTGCTTTTCATGCTGAGTGATTGGTTATTGGTACTTGTTCTCGGAATTTGAAGTGCATCTAAATTTCAATTTCATGGTTGAAATCGTGTGTAAATCTATTAATAGGGTGATGGAATCAGTGGAAGCGGAGTCTTATTAGTGGCAGTATTGATGCCTTGAAAGTCTATTGATATGATCATGTTATGAGGCAATCTCTTCTTACAATGTAGGCAAATGGTTAACATTACACAGAACAATTCGCAAACTTGTGTCCCACTACTATGTTGTTCCAATCTCATATGACATTGGATTGGAGCACTAAGCTTTAAAGTTCTGCATTTGGACCATTACTATCATACTGATCATGGGATTTGTAAAACAGATGGTCATGCTCCTGGATGGCGAGCAGTGCCAGTGCATGATCCTTCAGTCCAAGATGCAGCAGTTCATGCTTTGAAGTCCATCCAGCAGAGGTCCAACTCTCTGTTCCCTTATGAACTTCAAGAGGTCGTTCATGCAAATGCTGAGGTCAGTTCTTTTTCTTCTCTCTCAATTTTATTTTTCCTGTTCGCGCCTTGTTAGTTTTAATGCAACACATTCATTTAACTCCATTGATATTAGCATGTAGAATGAGAAAGCTTTAAAAACATGTGCCGAATTTCCTCAAGACAGAGATTATACTCAATCTAACAACTACCAATCAATCGCTGACTGGTGTGGGGGTGGCTACACCAATCAGTGGCTTTTAAGTGTACTGTTGATTTAAGTTATGTTTAATCTTAGAATAAATGTGCGGGTGCATGCATGTCCATTAGTTTTCTAGATCATGGTTGTCGTCTTGTGGTCATTGGTTTAACTTGTCTTATTTTCTGAAGAGCAAAGATATAAGAGCACAAACAATCATTGATGAATATTTTTAACTAATTCACAGGTGGTAGATGATTCTGCAAAATTTGATATGCTTCTCAAGGTGAAGAGGGGAAGCACTGAAGAGAAATTCAAGGTATTGGTGCACAAGAACAATGAGGGAAACTACCATCTCAATCAGATGGAGCCACATGCCTGACTTCACAACTTCCTGTTTGACTTGCTAAAATGGCAATAAACTAGAAATATCTGTTAGTTTACAGTGTAATCGTTGTTGTGTTGTGAATGGCTGAAAGCACTGAATGCTGATGCTAATCAGTGTTATGAGAAGAACATGCATGGAATTTTAAAACATTGTCTCTGGACGTGTAGGTTCCTCTATTATCAGGAAAATATATAAAAATTGACAGATCTAGCTATGGCGCAAGGCATGGCTCGAATGGGGCTGACCCAGTCCTTGAACCGTCGAGTTCTTGAATATCCAGTAGGGAGACAAATCCCCGGATTACGAGGATCGTGCTCACGGTCCCTGCCGACAGTTTGTGCTAATTCATGTATCGATGTGGAGTCAGTTTTTCAGTAGTTAAACCTAGCAGGGGTTGTGAAAATAAGAGTCCAGGGAAACAAGGTTGATGTGGTTGCATTTTTGTGATGTATTTAATTCGGTTGGCTAGTATTTTTTACCTTAGTAAAAATAAAAAAATATAGTATCCTTTTATTATGATAGCAGCGGATGCACCTCTGATGTACATTTAGCAAATCGTGTTTTTAAAAATATAATTTCTATGTTTTTTATTTTTTTAATATGTTAATGTAAAAAATAATTTTTAAAAAATAAAAAATATTATTAGTATGTATTTTGACAAAGTAACTGCTATCATATTTGTGAAATAAATTTTTTAATTTTTTTTTTTTATATTATAAGTGATGTCGTCATTTGAATTATGTGCTATTTTATTTTATTTTATTTGTAACGGTTAGTTGACAAGTATAAATTTTTCCCATCACCTGATTGGGTTAAATGCCATTTGGGCTCCGCTGGGATATAATTTTCCTGCCACTTGATAATGTGTGCTAGATACAATTCTCTATCCAATGATGCGTGGGCTTTGTCTCCTGCGGTGGGCCCGAACACTGGGCTTTGTTGCTTGGATTATTTCATTTCAAGGTCCAGTTCTAACTTTTTTCTAATGGCCATCTGCTAATGGCCCAACTTTCCCCCAGGAAAAGTGAACAATCCTGGATAATACTATGCATAAAAGCCCCTTATTAAGTACCCGTACAATATTGTGTTTTCGGCAATAATTTTTTTTCTTTTTCTTTTTTTGTTATAAATAATAAGTTTAAATCTAGGACTGATAATTTAATCCAGACTTGATGTATCTCAACATTACCACCGATTTAAATGAAATTTTTTTCTATCTTAGCCCAAACCTAATTTAAAATATATATACACACACACACACACACACACACACACACACACATAATAATATATGCATGTATACATAATATTTATAATTTCTATATTTCATATATATACACAAATATAATAGAAATGACATGACCCACTAACCCAGAACCTGGACGGACCAGTCTAGATGAAAAAAAAACCTATATAATCTGATAAAAAAAAGTCAGATTGGCTCGTTGAACCATCATGGGGTTGTGTCGGCTGGCTCTATCAATCTGAGTACAAACCCTCATTGCGGTTGTCTTTCAGCAAACAGAAGCCCAATCTGTGAAGTCAGGACGGTGCCCTTGTACCAGGATCCAACAGAGCAGACCGACCCTCTGAAGCCAGTGCTGCACCTGGTTGAACGGCCATGTTCCATCACCTTAACGCCCCAGCTTGGGTCACAATCCACGGGACCTGGCTCGGAGATGCATCCCTCACGGCACAAGCCTTCTAGATTTTCGGGTTAACACGTTCCTAGCAGCGTGGGATTTACTTGAAATATAGTGAAACGGCTATTAAAAGTAACGTGAAAAGTATCAGACCGACAACAGCTATACATCCTACTGGAATATGGCTAAACTAAAACAAAGAGAGTTCACATAAAACATTCTCAAACTACAGCTCCTACTAGGGCTACCCCATCCTTCCTGCATCAGATAGTTAAGTTACACAGACTATCTCACATTTTCAGAAAATCTACCACTATAGGAAGTTGTTAGAGAATGGCATCACAGAGGATGCATAAAGATGATGACACAGAATAAAAGTAGAAATTCAGAACCAGCCTTTTCCTAGGGAGAATGGACAGCGCATATCTCCGTTTTCCACCTAGGGCATCTATGTGGTTGAGCCCTGCTGTTTCTTCTCTCCTTGTCTCCATGCCTATTAATTGTGTTCCCAACCACTAATCTTTTCTAAGAGCCAGCTGATAGTAAGATCAGCCTTCTTCATCGTAATCTTCCTCCTCCTCGTCTAATCTTTTGCTGAGCTGTGCAAGCTGAAGAGGGTCAATAACCATCTTGTCCATTTCAGAAAGTGACCAACCTGGATATTCTTCATGGTTAGTTTCAGCAGCAGGCTCTACTGATGAGCTGGGGGCTGAGGTGGTGGTTGTGGTTGTGGTGGTGGCGGCGGCGGCGGCTGGTGCTGCCGCAGCTGGTGCTGCTGCAGCCTTTGCATCCTCACTATCATTAACCTCTGCATTCAGATCAAAGTTTCGTTCTGGTTGATTGGTAGCATCACTGACTCTGTTATTTTCCTTCACTGATTCCTTAGACTCTGAGCCATTGTCCATCACTACTCCAGGATTGGTGTTATTTTTAATGCTCTGCTGAACAGTTGTGCAGGATTCTGGTTCAAGGTCACGACTAGAAGACTCTCTTTCTATATTTCGAGCACCTCTTCCACGACCTCTCCCTCGTCCTCGACCTCTTCCTCTGCCACTGCTGCCTGCATGGCTCATCTCATGCTGAAGGGAACAAGGTTAAAAACTCTTTAAAATACCTCTCAAATAAAAATCATGTGACAAACTTGAAACTGCTGAACATAACATCTTCCAATGTAACTACCCTTGCAATAAACTTAAAAAGAAGGAACCACCGAAAACCAAACCAATTAATCAATGTATCCTACCATCCTGCTTCTCTTCAACTCCTCGTCACTGTCATTGCATTCATCTCCAGTGGGCTTTCTGGAAGAATTACATGCAACCAGAGTAAACCTAATTTGTTAATCCAAGATCCGCATAAAGAAAATGAGTAAAAAGGAAACAAAACAATAACATGATCTCTCCAATCACCTCTTTTGAAGAGGTCTGTGATCCCCTGTGGAATCGGAATGACCATGACTGTAGTCAGGAACCCTGCTGACAATTTCTCTCAGAAAATCAAACACGTTATAGCTCTGTACACAATGTTTTCTGCAGTTTAAGCAAGGGATTCAATTAGATCATATGCAAAATAGAAGATAAGAAAGGGGTTTAAAGGAAACATAAAAAGATTAATTACAAAAGGGACATGACGCCCCCACCACAACACACACAAACACACTCACACACTCACACTTCATAGGTGAGCTACAGTTGGAGAGCGAGAGGAGAGGAGAACAAAATGCAACCAGCTTCACACATCTTGCTCAACAAACCATATGTAGATAATAAGAGCAAACCGAGGACTCTTAAACTCAATCATGTTTGGTCTCCACAATGAGGGTTTCAAAAGGGGTATTCTGGTGATGGTAGAAACTCCTAACTACCAACACACAAGCATGCAAAGAAAATGTATATAGAGGTGCTTAAAACTTGCACCAACCTGAGTTGGGCAAACAAATCAAAGACAGTTATTCTGATTAGAGCATTTTAGGAGGACCCAGTATATCCTAAGCCCATTGTAGATGCAAGTCAGATGATTTTATTTTCACTTTCAGAGTTTCAAGAAATGTCTATTTAAATAACACAAACCAATAAAATTTATCTATTTGCACCAGATTCAGGCAGAATATGAATAAAATAATTTGTAAAACTGGGTTTAGCCAGATAAGAGCCTATTATGGCTCATGTAGGAACAATCTTCACCGACTAAAGAGAATCTACATACAAAAAGAAAAAGACATATTTTTCATTTTAATTCTAATTTCTATCAATCTCATTTAAAACAAGAGCCCATGTACAAAGCCTGAGATATGGCAGAATGTATTCACTTGAATGTAAGACCAAACCAACATCATGAACCGAAAGAGGACGGAGCTCCTGAAAATCCATATGTACAGAGAAAAAAGGAAATGTACTAATAACCTGGTGATTAACCTATGAACTGATCAACCCAGCATGGTTTCAAACAACTGGGTGGTTTATTCTCAGACTAAAAAAAAATGTTAAAATTCAATGGTGGGCCTGGAACACAGTCTTGTCACCAAGCTAAGCTCATTAAACCACCGCAAAAATGCCATCTTGCAGTCCTAAAGGTACAGAAGCATGTACACATTTATCCGATATAATACCTTAAAATTCTGCTAGTCGTCCTTTTGCTTTCTTCTCCCATCCTTTTTACAGGGAAAAAAAAACCAAAAGAAAGAATCACAGCAGAACTACAATTTTCTATTTAACTCAAACCTTTATGAAAATAAATGGACAGAGCCTGAGTGCTCATAAAGAAAACCAGCATGGTGTACATATTAGGTTGCACATGCTCATCCATTAGCTCATACAAGAGAGACTCTTAGATGAATAACAGCAATTCCAGACTTACAAATGCAAAGCACTCATAGTCTTTGCTCCTCGCTGAAGGGTGATCTCATGGGTACGGTCACAGAGGTCTTGCAGAAACAATTCCAATGCTTTGGCTGCATTTATATCCAAGAAAAGCATAAGCAGGCAAACATTTTTGTAGAAAGACTGAGAACTAAAGCATAAATAGTTACAGGTACTTACAAACTAAAACAGGCACTGCCAGTGCTATCTTCCCAACATCCTCATCAGCTTGCATAATTTTCTTTATGCGAGCCTGCCAAATTAAAATTGTCCATCATACAACAGTATAAGACAAAAACTTTTTCCAATGCAATAATTTAAAATTTAAATAGAATTTTCTGTCAATTTTCGAAGAACAGAAACATCAACAATGGCACACTCAGTTTTAAGATGTTATATGGCTCTCAAATTGAAGAAGTAAAAAATGATCTAAGCAAGCCTTAAAAAAAAACTGCACAAGTTGCAAATAGCTTTTTTTTATTTTCTGAATGGCTGTATCACACCTTCAAATTTCTAGAAACTATCTATTCTGTTGGAGCTGGTGACTAGCCATTGGTGTGAAATGTGAAACTGAAGTTTGATAACCTTCTACATGCCATCCCACAAAATAACTAACCTCACCAACTAAACACTCCAACAACAAAGGCAACTTCATCTATATATGCCTCAATATCACAAGGCTGATGCCACAGCTTCCACCAAATTCTTCAAACTGCCAGGCTCAGAAAATTGAAACCAGATCAAACAGGCATTCTTGATTTTGTAACAACGCACTATGCTTCTGAAGTGATGTTGTTGAAGGGGGGAAATTATATACTTAAATCATTACAGAGTAATCAATAGCACCCCAAGTGAAAAGTTCTGTCATATCTCTAATTTGATGGCCATGTTACGATCCTTGATGGGAGTGACTAGTGAGGACTAACCAAGTATATAATTTATTAAGATGTGTTACACAATGATGCAAAGGTGTCTGAAATTGCCAGGAGCAAAGGGAAAGGGATATCTGGGAATGAGAACGGTTTAGAGGTATGAGTAAATTTTCCTTCATCAGAAGCGCACACAGTTGCTGGGTGAGTGTTTGTCTTCTAGGAAAGAAGTGGCTGCTATAGTGAGGGTATGCAAAGGCAAGGCCAAAAAAGCATAAACTACAGTGCAACCTCGTGCTAAAATAATGCATTATAACTTGAAAACAAGCAACTCAAAACACATTTAGATCAGAGCCAAAATCCCCAATTCCGTACAATCAATAACAGTGTGATGCTGGTCATTTGCAGGCAAAACAAGAGAAACATGTAGAAAATTAGAATGGTCCTAATTATAGAAGCAAAGCTAATGCTAGACCTGATCTAAATAAAATACTGATCTTAAATTACCCTAAGGTCCAAAGTACAGGTATATGAATGACCATTTTGAACAGTAACTGACAACCACAGTCAACAGCAAAATCTAGAAGAAAAATAACCTACGTCCCTCGAGCCCATCAACAATAAGATTCCCATCAACTAATTTGAAACACAACTTCACAAACCCACATGAGAAGCCTATGCCACAAACAAAAGAAAATATTAACAAGAACCAAAACCAAAAGAACGAACCTATAATTCAAAAATAAAACAGCCCCGCAATCCAGAAGAGAACACGTTCCGTGCCATTATCACCACAATAGCTCTACAATTGACACAATTACCACCTAATTAAACCCATTAATCATAAAAACACTACTTCCTCAAAAAAACAAAACACCAACCTGCCAATTTCACCTAAAAAATCACAATACTTTCAGTGAAACAATCCCAAATCAAGAAAAAAACCAGAACCAGACCATAAATCCTCATAAACGTTCTATCTTTAAGCTAATTCCAACTCTAAACTAGATACAACAATAAAAAAAAAACCTAAAGCAAAACGAAAATGGTCAAATTATCATCAACAGAACATCTAACCAGTCAATCTATCATCCAAAAAGCTTCGAACTTTCCCTTCTTTTTCTCAACTACTAAGCAAACCAAGCAAGCCCCAGGTCACAAAAAACCGCAAAGAAGAGAAAAAAGAGTTCCTTGCAGCCAATAGTGAAACTAACATGAACAGAACAATCAATAAATCAATTAAAAAGTTTCAAACTTTCCTTTCGTTTTCTCAACTGTAAACCAAACAAAGCAAAACCCGGATCACAAAAAGAGCAAAGAGCAAAGGTGAGAGCTTACAGCTGGAAAACGAGTATCAAGCTTCTTCTTCATGGTTTGGTCAGATTTGAAGCATTAAATAATCACAAAACGAAAAAAAAAAACTGAAAGAAAGAGATAATAGAAATTATTTGTTTTTAATTCAAAGCAAAATCATTTCCTCATGATTTAACTGTAATAATCTTACAAACAACAACAAGGATAAGAAACATCGATCTTTGTTTAGATCCAAAACCTTATAAAAACAGATGTATCATTTCCATGGATTATCCATCCGTACGTGTTTGACACCCAAGAAAATAAAAATAATAAAATAATAAAAAGTATGATAAGGTGCCGTCGCTGGCGGTTTTAGTATAACACGGACTAATAGAAAAAAGCCAAGTGTGTAAGAGGATGAATTTCTTTATTCTAAGTTGGGTTTATTCTTACATGGCGGATTGTGATTGGGCTGTTCAAAATAGGGGAAAAGTAAACAACTTTTCTTTTTGACCTTTTCTTTTTATCTGTTTGTTTTGTAGAAAGGAAAAAAAGGCATAGTTTATGGCGGTGGAGAGAATGCGATTCAAGCTCTCATATTTTTGCAATGTTTAATTAAGTCCTTCTAATGTTATTCACAATCTACGTCGGTTCAATTAGATCCAAATAATAAAGATTTCTTACAATAAGATGAAAATTACCACCATGGCCTTCTTGATCTAAATTTAAATTCAAATTAATTTTATCATCTATAATAAAATAAGAGTTATGATAGACGAGGTATAATTTTTCATAAAAGGTATCATGAAGTTTTGCAATATTAATGATATATTGAGATTTTATTATTCTTAGATGCTGCAATATAAATAATAATATAGATTTTTTTTATGGTGATAAATGATATTATTATTCGTAATTAAGATAATAACCTAATATAATATGTCGCAATTATATTGATGGTTAATGAAAATTATAGTGATTTTTTTATTGGTAATTACAATTGATTTATATTTATGACAAAAATACTAAGCATTAAAAAACTACAAAAACAAATTTTATAAAGACTATGAACTTTCATATCATATCATATGATCGTAGTATTGGACATAAGATTGAATTTTAATTAATCAAATGACTTGTGTCTATTTTTTTTATCATAAAAATAAAATAATTACCTTTCAAAATCTAAAACCGCTATAATAACATAAACTGGACAAACATAATAAAATGTTTTTTTAGCTTTTATTTCTTAATTTCTTCATCTCTCTCCCACGTAAACTTTAATTTGCAATACTTCTTATGGACTTTGTTCTTGTTGAGCCTAATGTTTGTTGGAAGATTATCCTAGGTTTTAAATTTAATGTGATATTTGCCATAGATATAATAGATTGTAGTGAGGCAATATTCACAAATCATGGTATAATTATGGAATAGGTGTTTATCAAGACTTCAATATCAGAAGGTCGATTGAAATAGAAAAATAAAAAAAGTCCACGTTGTCTCTTCAATAATCCAAAGAGAGATTGTAAATTTCTTTTACACTTCAAGGGCTGATCAACACAAGAAAAAAGTTCTAGGGGTAAATTGAAAAGGTTGATAAATTTTAAGGAGTAAATTAAAAATAATATTTGACTTTTTATTTGATACTCTCATGTCCATCCAAGGAAATGATAGTATGAAAGACGTCAAAGTTTACTGTTGAAGACATTAGAGAATCTATCAACATGCATCGTAGTGGATGTTTCTAGAAAGTGTTTTTATTAAAAAAAATTATAAAAAAATATATTTAAATTGATATTTTTTAATATTTTTTTTATAACTTTAATATGATAATATAAAAGATAAAAATTTATTTTAATATATTTTAAAATAAAAAACTATTTTAAAAAATATCCTGCAACACAATCTCAAATATATATTTAACCTAGACATTTTATATAATTTTATTTTGTTAGTGTAATATGAGATATTTTTTAAAAGAAAATATGCTAAAATGATTTTATTTTTTATTTTTTTAATATCATCATATTAAAAGACATAAAAATTATTAAGTTAATATTTTTTTTAAATAAAACATATTTTTAAAATGCACATAAAAACAGATTATATCATATTCTCAAACACCTATAAAAAAAAATAGACAATAAATGAGCTACTAGCTATAAATATTTTTCATTATAATTTTATTTTATTTTTATCATATATATATATATATATATATTATTTTCTAAAGCATACAAATTATTAAAAAACACTATTTGTTTTTAATTTAAAGTAATATTTTTAAGATTTTGATAAAAAAAAAACAGGTTCAATATTCTCAATTTTAAACAGGTATAGATAAACTAGTACTATGAATCATGATACATGATGATTTGTGTGCATTTGACCCAGAAATTTTGTGATATTTAGGTTATAACTAATAAAAATTTATAGCATAATAGAGAAATTAATATAAGAGGGAGAGAGAAACATGAAAGAAAATTAAAGATATAATTGTTAAATAAGTGAGTGAATTCTTATAATTTGTTTAGCGAATCCAAATATTATAAGTATTTAGTATATTACATATTAAAGGAAATGTCTCATGTTTCCATAAATGTTTTTCATTAACTCTTCTTATGGAAGTTTGACTTTTCTTTAGTAATCAACCATATTGACATAGTATCAAATACATGGTAGGAATAATTGTGTGGCAAGCCCTAATAAAAAAAAATAAAAAACAAAATCTTGCAAGATTATACTCATCACTTCAATCCTTTCTCTCTATTGATGCATTGCACCAACACCATAATGGGATTAATTTGTTTCCATTGATTGAAAGATATTCATTCATTCAGGACTCAATAAAAAGAGAATATCCTAAACAATTTTTACTTCAAATCAAAAACTTGGATCATTTTAATTTCTTTTTGTTTTCAATGGAATCAATTGGTGCAGAAAGGTGTCCCTCTAGGATCTCAAGCATCTCAGCAGCCTCCGAAGAAACATTATGCAGACATAGTGGTGATCATGATCAGAAAAACATGATCAATCTGAAGATGAAAGAGAAAGTTGTTAGTGGAACTGAACCATCAACCTTGCCCGATTCATCAAGTTCTCCTGTTTTGCTCGATTTGAAGCTTTCTAATGATGATTCTCTCGGTGGATCAAAGCTAGAATTCAATCTTTTTAGCCCTATTAATGCAGGATCTTTTCATGCAAATGAATCAATAGATGAGACTTTGAAACCAGCAGATTCAAGGGTTTTCTCGTGCAGCTATTGCAAGAGAGAGTTCTCCACATCCCAAGCTCTTGGTGGGCATCAAAACGCACACAAACAAGAGCGTGCAATAGCCAAAAGGCGTCAAGGGATGGATGTGGATGCTTTTGGGCACTTTCCATACTATCCCTGTTCAAACCCTTCAACACACCCTTATTATGGATCTTTCAATAGGTCACTTGGCATGGAGATGGATTCCTTGATTCGCAAGCCATCATCTTATCCATGGAGTACATCCTCAAGTGGGTATCGTTTTGGCCTTGGTGGGTGGTCAAGGCAGGCCATGATGATTGCACAACCGACTTCCATTGATAGGCTAAGAATGGAGAGTTTGAATTCTCTTAATGGTAGATATGGAAACTCTACTGCCTCTTCTTCTTCTTCTTCTTCTTCAAGGTTTGAGGACATTAATGACTTATTTCGCAACTTTGGTGGTTCTTCGTCATCAAATATTGCAACCAATAAGCCATCCAATATTGATACTGATCAGCTCCAGTTAATTGAACCTCCAAAAAGTGATCAAGCTAATCTATTAGGACTTGATTTGTCCCTAAAGCTTTAGCATGTTCTATACATATGCTGCTTTGTTATTTGTCAAAATTCACATTGACCTACAGATAATGTATACATATACATGGTTAGTTGATTTGATTGTTTTCTATTATTTCTTGAATTTCTCTGTAAATATTAGCTTAATTTAGCCTTAATTTCAATTCCTTATTTTTTGTTCTCTCTCTCTACATTGCTTTCTAAAATGTGATCTTTGCCCTTTGCTATTATTGTATTTAATTAAGGTTGTGTTGTATTACTATCTTAAAAAAAAAAAACCAGAGATAATTGAATATAAAGGTAATATAGTTTCAGTACCTTTTATTTTAAAATAATAAAAATTTATTTTAAAACTATTAAGAGATATATTATTTTTTTATATCTTCATTTTTATTTTTCTAACCAAACACATTTATATTTTTTATAAATCTAGAACTAACTAAACATAAACAATCATAACTCACCAAAATGAGCTCTTGTTCCAATATTGCAAGAACTGGGATTTGGATTGCATTATACCGGTGTAACCTTGAAGAAAAGATGCCATAAAATCATGGAGTAAATTTCATCTCATCAATATTCTGCTCTTCAATAATATATATTAATGACAAAATATTGCATAGCTACGTACCTTTTTTTTTCCTTCCCTTTGTTAAACCTTGATATATATCTTCATATAATATGTTTATATATTCTTTTCCATAATTACTGGATGAAACGAATTAATTTTACCACGTTTGAAACACTAATACTAAATATTGCCACAACTTGCTAAAAAAGAGAGAGAGAGAGAAAGATTTATTTATCATTCCAAATATATCTTACAGTATTTACTCATATAAATTGAATACATGTGGCATCCAACTCCTCTTGGGCTCTGATCATATCTTCATAGACAAATTTTCCTTCCTAATTATTATGACAGGAAAAAAAAAAATACAAGTAATTAAGGAGATATGAGAAGGATTAGACATGGAATTGCAACATTAATTTTAATTACCATCGTGTTAGAGTATATAAGTAAGATCTATTCCCTTCTTATTCTTGTTTGCAAGCCTTAATCATAACTCGGAAGATACACATAAATAAATTAGTTTTTCGAATAATAAATTTCAAATAATCAATTTATTACTTGGATTAACCATATGATTAATTATGTTTTGATGTGAAGGTATCTTCTAATTGGAAAATAAAAATAAAAATATAAAGTTAAACTTGTTTAACAAAAAACCTTTTACAATAAAATATTTATAGGTGTTTCGTTATTTTTAAAATCAACTATTTAATAAAGTAATAATAATTTTTTTAGATTTGATTAATAACATAATAAAGTAGAAGATTCTCAAAAAAAACAAAAACCTGACCCTATTTTTTAAAATTAATTTATCATAAATCAGGTTTAATAACTATATTTATATTTCTTAATAAAAAAATGAGATTATTTTTAAAAGCCAAAACAGAAAATTATCTTGTACCTTTTAGACCTTTGAAAGCCCATGAACGATTTATAGGAAAGGGCCAAGCCCAAAATCTGTAGTGCAGCGATGCAAAGGAATCAGTGAGGAGGTCGGAAAGAGCGGGGGCTAACTGATTTTGGTTCCTGACTCGACAGAAAAACTAACCGAACATTAGTTACCGTTGACGTTGAATTACTTGGTGAAAAGTTTCGATCTTGATTTCCTAATTGCATACTGATTTTTCTATACAATCCGGACTCTATACTGATTAATTTCAGTCTATATAAGAATGCTAACCCACACCCACAAACTAAAACATATGAGAAGAAAAGATTAATTGGTTTTTGTTTATCTGTGTCTTGTTGTAGTTCTGTCATTACTTACAGCAATGGAGAGACAACAACTGTTTCATGTTTCTGATTCTTGTTCTATTCTCAAGAAAATTAAGAATCCAAATAAAAGAAAAGAATGTGAATGTCAACATGCCGAGAGAGAAGTGTTTGCTGGGTCCCCGCCACCTTTCAATGAGCATCCTTTTTGGTTCAAGAAGCCAAAAACAAGCAGCGGAATTGGTTCCATTGTTGTTGCTTCAAGAAATCCAGGGAGGGTTGTAAAGGAACCAAAGCTTTTTGATGAAAACTGGGTTTTCAAGAACTCTGTTGATAGTGATTCAAGAAACAAAGAATCTGCGGAAGAGTTGGAGAGAAGGGTGGCTTTTAATCTTAGGACGATGAGATCGTCTTTTAGCCTTGGGGATTTGCTAGAGGAGAGGTCTCGTGGGGTATCAACTCAACTAAGTCTGTATCATCATGACCCAT
>Ga0307507_10007119_pt1 | contig 16536 bp, 9 predicted proteins | sample 7_EM_MG_FD_207223 | JGI IMG/M metagenome (GOLD analysis project Ga0307507, IMG submission 207223) | Populus trichocarpa ectomycorrhiza microbial communities from riparian zone in the Pacific Northwest, United States - 7_EM | ecosystem: Host-associated > Plants > Roots > Unclassified | place...
AAATAAAAGCTACTTTAAAGCTATTTATAAGGCTAGTAAAATAAATAATATTATTTTAGATAATTTAATATAATATAGCGATGGTTCTCTTCTACCTATTTATTTATTGACTTACCTACCTGCCTACATCGCCTACCTATCTGTATCGCCTATTTGTTTATATCTGCCTACCTATCTATATCTATCTACCCGTTAGTATCTGTCTACCTGTCTGCATTTACTTACCTATCTATATCTGCTTACCTGTCTGTATTGCCTACCTATCTGCATTGCCTACCTGTCTGCATTGCCTACCTATCTGTATTGCCTACCTATCTATATTGCCTACCTATTTGCATCTGCCTATCTATCTATATCTACCTACCCGTTAGCATCTACCTACCTGTCTATATCTGCTTGCCTATCTGTATCTGCTTACCTATCTGTATTGCCTACCTATCTATATTGCCTACCTGTCTGCATTGCCTACCTATTTGTATCTGCCTACCTATCTATATCTGCCTACCTATTAGTATCTGCCTACCTGTCTGCATTTGCTTGCCTGTCTGCATCTACTTACCTATCTATATTTGCTTGCCTGTCTGTATCTGCTTACCTGTCTGTATCTATCTACCTGTTAGTATCTCCCTATTTATGCCTACCTGTCTGTGCTACCTTGATTTAATCAATCGATCAAATTGTTTATAGTGCTCGCTGGCTAGTTGTTGTCGTCTAGCTCTGGCGACGGTCGTCTAGTTCTAGCGACGGTTATCTAGCTCTGGCGATAGTCGTCTAGTTCTAGCGACAGTTATTTGGTTCTAGTAATAGTCATCTAGTTCTGGCGACGGTTATCTAGTTCTAGCGACGGTCGTCTAGTTCTGGCAACAGTTATCTAGCTCTAGCAACGGTTGTCTAGTTCTAGCGACGGTTGTCTAGCTCTAGCAATAGTTATCTAGTTCTAGCGACGGTCGTCTAGCTCTGGCAACGGTCGTCTAGTTTTAGCAACAGTTGTTTAACTCTAGAGACGGTTGTCTGGTTCTAGCGACGGTTATCTAGCTCTAGCAACAGTTGTCTAGTTCTAGTAACAGTTATCTAGCTCTGGCGATAGTCGTCTAGTTCTAGTAACGGTTGTCTAGTTCTAGCGATAGTTATCTAGTTCTAGCAACGGTCCTCTACTAGCTGCCATTCTAGTGCCTCCCTAGGTAGGGAGGATGTAAAAAAGGAAAGAAGGGTAAAAAATAAGGCGGCTATATAGGCAGAGACATATATAGACGCTATTAGGAATATAGCGGGGACCCAATGCAGAGCTTTATATAGAGCCTCCGTACATAGAGCTTTGTGTAGAGCCTTATACAAAGCCTCTGTATATAGAGCTTCGTATAGAGCTTTGTGTAGAGCCTTATACAAAGCCTCTGTATATAGAGCTTCGTATAGAGCTTTGTGTAGAGCTTTATATAGAGCCTCCATATGTAGAGCTTTACGTAGAGCCTTATACAGAGCTTTGTGCAGAGCTTCGTATAGAGCTTCATGTAGAGCCTCTATATGTAGAGCCTCGCGTAGAGCCTCGTGCAGAGCCTCTATACATAGAGCTTTGTGTAGAGCTTTGTGCAGAGCTTCGTGTAGAGCTTCGTGCAGAGCTTTATGCAGAGCCTCTATACGCAGAGCTTTATATAGAGCTTTGTGCAGAGCCTCTATATATAGAGCTTTGTATAGAGCTTCGTGCAGAGCCTTTATATGTAGAGCCTCGCGCAGAGCCTCGTGTAGAGCCTCTATACGTAGAGCTTCGTGCAGAGCCTCGTGCAGAGCCTCTGTACGTAGAGCTTTATATAGAGCCTTATACAGAGCCTCTATACGTAGAGCTTCGTGCAGAGCCTCGTGTAGAGCCTCTATACGTAGAGCTTCGTGTAGAGCCTCGTACAGAGCCTCTATATATAGAGCTTCGTGCAGAGCTTCGTGCAGAGCTTTATATAGAGCTTCGTGTAGAGCTTCGTGTAGAGCTTCGTGTAGAGCTTCGTGCAGAGCTTCATGCAGAGCTTCGTGTAGAGCTTCGTGTAGAGCTTCGTGCAGAGCTTTGTGTAGAGCTTCGTGCAGAGCTTTGTGCAGAGCTTCGTGCAGAGCTTTGTGTAGAGCTTCGTGCAGAGCTTCGTATAGAGCTTCGTGTAGAGCTTCGTGCAGAGCTTCGTGCAGAGCTTCGTGTAGAGCGTTATGTAGAGCGTCATGTAGAGCCTCTATACGCAGAGCTTCGTGCAGAGCCTCTATACGCAGAGCTTCGTGTAGAGCTTTATATAGAGCTTTATATAGAGCTTCGTGTAGAGCTTCGTGTAGAGCTTTATGTAGAGCTTTATATAGAGCCTCGCGCAGAGCCTTGTGCAGAGCCTCCAAGTAATAAAACTATATAAGATTGTATAAGATTATATTAGATAATATATAATAGTTAAATATATAGTATATAACTTTACCTTAATTGCATATCAAGAAATATATAGTTAGCTTTTAAAGTTGCTAAGTAGGTTAATTGCGTGTTAAGAAATATATAGTTAGCTTTTAAAGTTATTAAGTTAGTTAATTGCATATTAAGTTAGTTAAATTGCGTGTTAAGTTAGTTAATTGCATATTAAGTTAGTTAAATTGCGTGTTAAGTTAGTTAATTGTATATTAAGTTAGTTAAATTGCGTGTTAAGTTGGTTAATTGCGTATTAAGTTAGTTAAATTATATATTAAGTTAGTTAATTATATATTAAGTTAATTAAATTGCGTGTTAAGTTAGTTAATTGCGTGTTAAGTTAGTTAAATTATATATTAAGTTAGTTAATTGCATATTAAGTTAGTCAAATTACGTGTTAAGTTGGTTAATTGCGTGTTAAGTTGGTTAAATTATATATTAAGTTGGTTAATTACATATTAAGTTAGTTAAATTGCGTGTTAAGTTAGTTAATTACGTGTTAAGTTAGTTAATTACGTGTTAAGTTAGTTAAATTATATGTTAATTACATAAAACGCGAAAATTAAAGTCTACTTAAATCTTATCCTGCGAATATTTTCCCGATGAAGAATTACCAACTTTATATATCTAAATGGCGGGAGACTATATTTTAGAGAGTTATTGCTTCTAACCCAACAAAGACTTGTTTAGAGTGCCTTTAATTACTCTTTAATAAACTCTAGAAAATCTAATATAGCCTTACCAAAACTTACTAAAATAAGAACAGCCTAAGGGACTAGGTTATCTTAGCATGCTATAGCGTTCCTAAGTGTAACTTGGCGCTATATAAACCTATAGATACGTTTAAAGGAGTATATACTAAGCTATGCTCCGCCATAGGTACTGCGATGTGAATATAAGAATTTTAATAGTTTTATACCGAAAACCCTACCTAACTAAGTATTTTTAACTAATATAATTACAACTAGACTAATTGAATATATAATGGCCGTAGTAGGGAATATGGAAGAGGGTATAATTAATATCAACTATAAGGCAACTGTGGAGGTCCTAATAGAGGTTTATTTTAAAGTAATTACTAGAAGAAGTGCTATATTTATAAGAAGCCAAATTGCTGGTTAACTAGACACTCCCTTAATAAGTAAAAAGAGGTATATAACAAGTTCCGTTAAAGTGCAAGAAACGTTAAAAATTATAAGGTCACTACGGCCTACTTTTAAAGCTTCCTAGTTCAATATAAAGGCGTAGAAGACCTTAAGGGTGAGGTTAATAAGACCAAACAGCTCCTTATAGATATGGAAATTGAGGACTACTTACCTAACCAATACTTTACTAAGTATGGTGAGGTAAATGGCATATAAACCATCGCTGTTCTTAATAACTAATCTACACTCCATTTTATTACAAAGTTAGATATCTTTAACGAGCTAAAGGAGAGCTCCGCGTTTTCCTTTAATAATAGATACTCAGCAAACGTCTTCTATAGTATTATACTAGATACTAGAGCTGTAGGAGTATCTACAGCAGGAGAACCTTAAGTTTAAGCCCTTTAGCAGCTTAATAGCTCTGTTTAGATTAACTATTTAACAGCAGGCCAATACACGATTTGTTTTGGTAAAGGTACTACAATCTCTCTCAGCACAATTAGGGTTTAAACCCCCTTAGGGTATATCACTTTTTACATTATTCCTACAAACACTCCGTTTCTATTTTGCATTAAAGATATGGATAAATTAGGCGTTAGGCTTAATAACCTTAAGAATATACTTATTTAGGGAGATAATTAGGTGCCCATTATACGCAAGTGGGGTCACCCCTAGTTACTCCTTTATTAACTAGAAAAGAGTATTGCTTAGAGCCACTTAACTAAGTTAGAATTACGCTAACTACACTATTATTTTGGCCACCTATTTGTTTATTGATTGCTTAGGGTTCTTTAGTAAGCAGGCCATAAAGTTAAGGTTAAGGCAATTAAGCATCTTATAAAATACTACTACTACTGCTAAATAAACTAGAGGTCCCCTAGCCAATTTAAGTTCACCCTTAAAGATAACTATAACTTTAACTTCTGTATTATTATTAACGTTATGTATCTTAGCGGCAAGCTAGTACTCCAAGTTGTTGACTTCTTAACCTCCTTTTAAGCCGCACGATTTTTAAAGGATATGTTAGCTAGGAATGCATAGGATACCCTTTAGTTATACTAGATTAATGTCTACCTAAAACCCCCTAATTAAATTATCTATAATATAGGAAAGAACTTCTTATCTATAGAGTTTTAACAACAGATAAAGGTAATAGTAATTAAGGTTAAGGAAGTCCCTATTAAGGTATATAATAGTGTTGGAAAAGTGGAGCGATATTACGCGCTATTATACCGCGTATATAAGATTATCTCTTTAGAACTAGAGGATGCTAGCAAAGAACTTACCTTATAAATGGCTGTTAAAGCTATTAATAATTCTACTAGCCTAGATGGACTTATACCTATATTACTAGTCTTTAGCGCCTACCCTTAAATAACTAACAATTCTCCACTATCTCCCTTTATTATATAACAAGCTGAGGCTATTCGTAAGGTAATAAAGGAGGTATAATATCTCTATACCACACGCCAAGTCAATAATGTACTAGGAATAAGAAATGGCCTAAATACCTTAACTATGCTTAATCTGCCACTCCAGTCTAAGGTACACATATGGCGTAAAAAGGGAGGATAGTTAGGCCTACATTAACTTATTGCAATTAATGGCCAGACTTGCACTATTTAGATGCCTTATAGACCCACTTAATTCCATTTAACTGTTATTAAGCCTTACTATAAAGATAACAGTTTTAAGCCTTTATAGGATACTATAGAAAATGCCCTAAAGGAGAGCTATAATTAATATGCTCCAGAAGGCGACCACAATTCTAATATAATTGTAGTAGATACGCCGCAACTATAATACGGTAGAGGTCGCCTAAAGGGATTATAAAATCGCCAATATCTTATTAATTTTAAAGAGTAATTTATTGCCGCTATTAAGAATGGAGTTAAGCTATTAATGGCCTTTATAACAGCCAAGGAGAAGGCTGACTTTAAACTTGCAAAATAGCTCTAAAAGGAAGGTTGTATTATAACTCTAGGAGCTCCTTTCTAAGCATCTGATAAGTAGGAGATTAATAGTCTTATTACAAGAGGAGTCTTTAAATTTAAGAAATATGACCCTACTAAGTTTAATAAAGTTTGCATCTTTAAATTAAGAATAGTTAATGAAATTAAGGGCAAAGCTACTAACGCCCTATTTAAGAAATTAAGGCCTATTATCCAAGGTTACAATAATAATAGTAAGGAGGTAATTCTTACACAATCTCCTATAATTCAACGAGCTAGTTAGCAAGTTATTATTGCATTAGCTCCCTCCTTAATAAAGAATAGAATGGCGGTTTATTTATAAGATATTACTTAGGCCTATACCCAATTAGAGACGCACCTTTAGCGCTTAATATTGGCATACCTTCTAGAGCAAATTTGTTACCAATATCCCAAAGATACGATTATAGTTATGCTTAAGCCATTATATGGAATCGCAGAGGTAGGAACCCATTAGTAGGCTACCTATAGTAAGCACCACAAAGAGAAGCTTTTAATAACTACTTCTATATTTAACCTATGCTTCCTAATTACAACCATAGGAACTCTATTTAGAATCGTCGGTATATAAACTAATAATATAATTATCTTAGGAGACAATCAATTCTCAGCTCTTAAAGAAGATAAGTTAGTAAAGGCAAATCTTATAGCAAAGCTAAAGGAAAAGCTTAATTTAACAATACTATTACTCTTTAATAGATGCACCCTCTCCCTAAACAAGGATTCTATTGCTTTACGCTAGAAGGGTTAAGGCAAGAAGATCAACATTATTAACGCTAATTCTTTAAAGTAAGGATATATAGAGTAACGCGCTTATAGAGCTTATGTTGCTTCTATCTATTAACCTAAGGCTTTATTTAATCTCTCTATTACCGCCCAACACTAGGAACTAACTAAGGACAACATTCTTGCCCTAAATAAACGTCTTTCCTAGTAAATAAACCATCTTAATTGGGGACTACTCTACGTGCCTATTAATCTTCCTACCGCCAAGCTCTTTATATTTATTAATAGATTATTTGCAAATAACAAAGATTTTAGCTCTTAGTTAGGATATAAGATTATTATTATAAACAAATTTACTAGAGAGAATAACTTTATAATCTATAGCAATCTTATTTATTAGAGCTTAACTAAGAGTAAGCGTGTCACTTAAAGCGTTCTAGTGTTAGAGATATACGGAATGGTTAACGGAGTTAATATGGCAATTGCAATTAGAACTACCCTAAAGATAATTATAGATCGACTTAAACTTCCTATTATCCCTATAATTGTATGCACTGATTTATACTCCCTCTATAAGTACTTAGTTAAGCTTAGTACTATAAAGGAGAAGCGCCTTATAATTAATATTATAGCACTTTATTAATCCTACAAACGGCAAAAACTTTTTAAGATTTAATAGATTAACAGTTAAGATAACCCAGCAGACGTAATAATAAAGGCAAACCTAAACAAGGCTCTAGAAACGTTTATCAACACAAATACTCTATATATATAAGTTAAAGGTTAGGTTAAAAGGGAGTAGGAGTATAATATTCTATAGACCCTAACTTAAACCAGCCAATCAGGATTTTCTATCCCCAGGATGGAAAATTGCTATTAGCTTACTTACTACTAGCGCCTTAGCGGCCTACCTATCTTTGCGTTATCCGCTAAATTCTACCAACTGCCGCATTGTCGCATATTGTTACATATTGTTTGGTATTGTTGTATACTGTCTGGTATTGTCGCATCCTGTCTGTTTGTATATATGTAGATGGCAACCACAAAAAGAAGAGTTGCCAGTGTCGGGAACGAGGCATGTTGCCGTCACGTGTTAATGTGGCCCTAGCGTGGTGAGGAACCTTAAGTTCCTCACCCCTTTCCTTATTCCTATCAAGAATCAATCAACTATTATCATACTATCTACGAACCGTAGCTACGTGATATCACCTTGTGTTACCAACACTAATTACTATATAACTTTAATAGAAGCTGCAGAGCGTATATAAAAGTCCAAATCTAAATTATTAGAATTTATTATTAAGTGGTTGTTAAGACGTTAAAGTATAAATTTTCTAATTTTTGAGGTGGCCCACTGACCCATCTGGCCCACTGACCCCTTACGTTAGAGAATATTCGAATGAAGATGACATAATCACGCCAAGGATACGGCCGTGCAGAGCCGACTGAAGGTTAGCGCCAAGAGGGCTTTTCAAGAAGGTGGACGTCAACAAAAGACGCCAGCAATTCCCATACTTCCTACAATCCCCAAACGAACCATCACATTGCCCTCTAAGCCCGGCAGCCAGCTGCTCCCTCCAATGCCCAGCGGAGTCTGCAACCACGGGACCAATACAGTGCATCACCGTACCCACTTTCTCCGTCCATCGATGCCTCAACCTAGTTAGAAGCGGCCGCGTCACACAAGAGATGTAGCAACAAAGGTAGCAGTGTAAGGGATACAAGGGAGACGCAAGAGAGGTTGGCATCGGCATAAAACCAACCAACCGACCGACCGACCGACCGACCGAGTGTACTTGGGACCGAACAACAAAAGACGATTTGTCTCTATATTTCTCATTCGCGGTCGTCTAAAGTAAGGCTGACGAGACCTACATCATCCCTCTCAGCGTTTAGACATCTCAAAACGATCGGGTCAAATGGAGCGTCCACAAGAGTTGGTGTGGCGGGGGCTGAGCCAGCCATATGCACGCAAGCGGGTTTTTCCCTTAGAGATATGGGCCTTAGATCCGTGAGCCTTTTCACCTTCATGTGGCAGTGTCAAGGCTCACTGACGATTGTGGGAACGAACCTCAGCCCCAGCCCCACGGCCTTCTTATGTGGGGAAGATCTGGGTTGCCTTTTGGCGATCTGAACGGCCCTGGCCCTCGAGGGCTGATGAAAAGGTGGCGCAGCATTGGTCAGAGTAGGTCACATCTTTACACAGAAGTAACTCCTGCCCTATCGGCGTCTTCCAGAAGAACCTGGTCCTAAAGATGGTTCTATGTCTTCGTCAATGCTTCCGTTAGCTCCCTGCATTGGGTCTATGCGGCACGTCGCCATCTCCTGCTTGGATGTAGTAAACCATGTATGTTGAAAGGCTCGAACCGTTAACAGGGCTGGCTGTGGAGCTCACCGCCACCCGCCAGTGGCCCTCCGATTCAGTAGGCTTAGGTTCACATTTCTTCCATCCTTTTGATCCGGCAACTCGAACCTGTTGTCAAGTTCAGTGCCGTGGATCTCCTGTATTCGCCGCTCGGTCCCAAGTTCCGGTATCTGCGGTTCGGTAATAGACTCTCGGCGTGAGACGGCAACTTGTTGTGGTTCGCTCTTAACTGGCCAGGGTGGATGATCTAGCGGCTCCGTGCAGGAAATACGGGGCAAGGAAACGAAGCTGGACGACGAAGATGTTTCGGTTCCTGGGGATGTCGGTGATTTGGCTTGGGGCGACGTTAGTAAAGTGCCATTGTATAGGGAACCCTGCACACCCGCTCTTTCGCCTTCGAGTTTTTTCTGCGAGAGCTGAAGACGTAGTAAGGAGTTAACAAAATTCCCTGCTAGTTCTGGGTTCTGAAACTGTAGAGATAGATATGTGCATTTGAGTTTCTCGGTGACTGGAGACTTGATAGTGGGCCTCATGGCGCACAGGTTCCAGTGTTCCAACTTGTTCACGGACAGTCTTTCGAGGCTGAAAGTCCGACCCAGGGCTGTAAAAAGATCGAGCCGAGATTCGGAAAGTCGGAATTCCAATTCGGTGACTACTCTCGTCAATGCTGTCCTATACGCAGTACTAATTCTGGAGGGATGACCTACTGTCGGCCTTCATCATTTTGTAGAGACCTCGATCCTGCATAAAAAACACAAGAACGGGCGGTGGTGTGATCGATGATAACAGGAGCTCTCTCCCGCCGGTTGTTTGAAGAGAAGTACCTCCCCTGGTCCCGGAAAGAGTTTGGACCGTTGAAGCTATCGAGCCGGCACGCTGGAAAGTCGGCATTGATCTTGTTCGGAGAGACGGTGGCTGATTTCTGGCCCTCAGCGCCCTTGGCCATTCCCAGAGTTGAATCTCTCCGATTCCTCCGTCTTCCTCATCACGGACTAAAACTGAAAGCCGCCTATTCTTGAATATAACTCCACAAGTTACACTATCATATCTATCGGACGTTTTGTATCCGGTAATCAGCTTCTGGAATTTGGATGCCTCGTCTTGGTTAAGCAGTGGATAGTCCCTTTGGCCCTTATCATACACGACTACCACATTCCAGTCATTTCCCCTGCTGGCTTGGAGGGTGCCAAGGGGTAAAACGGCGTTTTTTTCGAGGTCGAGAAATCGAACAACTTCTCTGTGAGGGACTGCCGCCTTTTCAGAACTCACCAACTCCACGATTTGCCAATAATGGCCGTTGTTGCTCTCTGGGAAGAACGCCAGCTCCCACTGGCCAGATGGTGTCGACAGGAACACTCTCTCGACGGGACTATCGGCGTCGAGCTGAGCACGCTCCTCGGTGAATGATGAGTTTGTCCGCATGTTCGGTCGCTGGGTTTTCCGCAAGTCGGGAGGGTTCATGACGCTTAGTTGGCCTTGATAAGAGCCGGGGAAGTAGCTTCTAGCCTCAGGGTTGACATCTACAGCTTCGCTCACTGGTACGCGAGACCTGCAGATGTGCACTGCCACCTCCGCCTGAACTTTCGTTTCCCTTATTCCTTTTCATAAATTCCCGCTATCACATGTCTCTAATCTGCCTAGTCAGCTGCAACGGTGGGCTGTCACTGCAGCCTGCTTCCCGTAATTTTTTGCTTTTTTGAGTGGGAAAACCTTTCCTGGGCACAGGCGACATAAAGGTGCAGCGCGTGGGTTGCTATCGAGCGCCGCATTTGCCAATTCCACGACATACCAGACCCCAATTGGGTGTGCGTGTGATGGGTTTGTCGCCCGCTTGGTAAGGTAAGGCTCACTTCCTCCTTGGGTGGGGCTACAGTGATTCAGCTACGCACAATTAGGGACTCCGCCACCACCACGAGAAGAGCACAGTACTCCACGAAAAACTGTCTGACGCGGGTGTGTGTCAGTGCGGATATGATTGGCCGAACTTGGAAATGGGGACTCCGCCTGGCAGATTTACTTACAGGTTGGATTTATAATTCCATAGCTGAGAACATTTATGTATAAGGCTGTTATAGCGCCAAAGGCCTGCGTTCTGCCTGGAATCCGCTCCAGGCCCGCTCCTGCGAAGAAACTCGCGTCCACCTTCAGACATGAATCACGATATCTCCATGGTCGACCAAAGGGTGCTTTCCTCAGGGACTGATGAGATTGGTGATGAGCACATGCAAGAGCTGCAGGCTTTAACTAGAGAGGAGCTCCAACACCGCATTCAAGCTTACAATGAGCAGAAGCAGGTATGTGTCGACCAGGCTTCAGAGCCCCTTGAGATACATTATCTCACTCAATATTGAAATAGCGTTTCGATGTCTCACCGACATCGATGCAACGACTCGGGCGGTGCACGGTCGTATGCTTGATCATGAACCGCACGATCGGAACCGGCATCTTCGTTCAACCGGTGAATGTTCTCTTTTTAACAGGCAGTTCTGGGGTGGCACTGTTACTTTGGTGTGTAGGGGGACTTATTGTGTTCTGCCTCGTCCTGAGTTGGTTGGAGTTGGCCTTAACCATTCCCCTTCATTATATCTTTCACAATGGGAGCTGGGAACGCTACTCAACTCCCAGAAGCGGAGGAGACAAAAACTATGTTAGTCTCTCACTTTTGTGTCCTGTATGATCAAGGAAGTTCTAACACTCCTTGCCAGCTCGAATACATTTACAAAAAACCCAAGCTTCTGATGAGCTGCGTCTTTGGGATTGTCTTCATTGTCTTTGGCAACCTAGCCGGCAATGCAATTCAATTTGGGGTTTTCATGCAGGCAGCCATCAGCCCTGGATGCAACGAAGACGACCCGTGCTTCAATAAGGGCGCAGTGCTTGGATGGGCGACCACAGTCCTAACACTTTGCGCGCTCATCAACATCGCCACCCGCCGACTGGCTATCGGCCTCAACAATGCATTTGCCATCGTGAAGGTGCTAATGGTCACCATCATTGCCATTGTTGGCATCATCTACGGCACTGTCAACGGTGATGGCTGTCGCAATATCAGCTGGGGAAATAAGGGAGCTAGCGGCGAGTTCGGGGACATTGTCTTGGCTCTTTTCTTCGCCATGTACCCTTACACTGGCTATGAACAGCCGTTTTACGTCCTGGCTGAAGTCAAGCAACCCAGACGGATTTTCGCCAAATATGTCATCTTCGCCATGCTTTTTGTCATGGTCCTCTTTCCTCTCACCAATGTTGGCTACCTCTGCATGGTCCCCTACCCCGACAACAATAGTTTGGAAGACAACGACAACATGGCGCTCGCCCTCTTCCAGAGAATCGCTAGAGATAGGAAAGAATCTCACGACGGCATGGGATCGAGACAGGCCGTCTCCGTGGTTCTGGCCCTCTTTATCTTTGGCAATATTATGGCGCAGACATTCACAGCGTCCCGAGTTAAGCAGGAGATTGCCAAAGAGGGAATCCTGCCTTGGTCCCTACAACTAGCATCTGGAAGCAATTCCCTCTTGTCCCGACTATCATCTTCCAACCGACAGCCTGCTATCAATAATATCAACCACCATCTGGAACAAGTACCCATCGCAGCAACTTTCCTCCACTGGGTTTTTGAGATCGTACTGGTTCTCCTCTTCGGGATCCCCATCAAACCTTCCACGTTATATAGGGCGCTCACATATCTCAAGACTTTCTCTATCGTCGGTGTCTTGGGCCTTTTCACTGTCTTGGGCCTGCTTTCTCTCAAGATGGATTCCAGGATACGAGGAGGCAAAGGCAGAAGGTGGCACGAGAAGGTAGATTGGCGTCCCTGGCTCGATCCGCTGCCAAATCTGGTCGCTTGTGCCGCACTGGGGTTTATTCTCTTTGCGACATTTGCTCCTCCAAGCGTATCTAGGCCGAAAGAGGAGTTGCCGTATTGGTGTGGGCCAGTCACCGGCTGGGCTGTGACTTTCCTGGGTGTAGTGTGGTGGCTTGGGCTGCGGTTCGTCCAATGGAAGGGGCGATGGGAGCTGCTTGTGCGGCGGGTCCCCTACATTGAAATTGACCACCAAGGCGAACCAATTCAGAAAGCAGAGTTTGTTGAGCATGAGCGCATTCCGATTGTGGGGAGCGTTAGGAAACGCCACGGGTAAGGAAGACAGTCGCTTCTTATATCTAGAAGTGCGGCGTATTCGTTCGACTGATCCATTTGGTGGCTGTTTGGTAGATTTTCCCGTTGTGAATGCATAGCCTCTGGGCTTCGCCCAAGAGTTGATAGCCGCCAATAGAGATTCGCCAAGCCATCAGCAATGCGAAGGAAGCCCTGCCCTGCGATCTGTCCACAAACCCTTGGCGTTCACAGCCATCATGATTCACGATGCTGCCCACGCATCTACAGCGCATTTACATTGAAGAGCCAAGGTCATTACGACATGGCTGTTTCGTTAATGAAGGAATGCTTCCAGCTGTGGGAACAGGTTCTTGGCCTTCAGCATCCATACACAACGTCACCGCTTTCAGTTCTGAATAAGTGGCAGCTGGAAAATGTGGATACCAGCGGTTAAATGCCCTTTATTTGTGCTGAGAGGTGTGCTAGGTGTACCCTGAGGGGGATCACTTCGTTAGGGCTAGCGAAGACTACTCTGGTATCCAGGTTAGGTGGGCCGCGCGCTGCAGGGGTGCTCGGCTAATGAAATTACTGTGTTTTCGAAAATATCGGTAACTCGCGCAGAGCCGCAACGTCGCACATCGCACCCTACAGCCTGTTACCGCTCCGGTGTCCCCAGGGTAGGTGTAGCATAAATGCCTGTGCACGCCTGTGCACGGATCCTGATTTATCACGTGATCTGATTTTACATGGAGGCTTGGCTCAATATTCAATATTCAATATTCAATATTCAATATTCAATAAAATGTCAATAGAAGTTAGCGGTTCAATATTAATATTAATACAGCCTCATATTGATATTGAATATGGATAAGAACACTGGTCAGTTATAGCCCCATTTCCCTTAACTAGAATCCGTGGATTATCCTAGCAACATATTGATTAGACATGAATGGATTGTGATACTTAAATGAATGGAATGCAGGAGATCATTAGTCATTTGCATAACCATTTCGGATATACTTCCAACTCCCGGGAACTCAACCAGCTGCACCAGCACTAGCTCTTCGTTGTCTTTTCCGTCAACTTTACCATGAGTGGGGGCCTATCCCAAGTGAAATGCACCTTTTGGTCGGTCCAATTATCAATCGGAGGATTCAACTCGAGATCAAAATTGAAGAATAGTTTGCACAGGATGAGGCGCATTTCGGCATAAGCAAGACTGCTCGCTCCCGTTAATACGAACTAGAACGTCTCTCCTTACCTTGCTCTCCTGGAGAAGGCCCTGAATAGAATCAGAGACGGGGAATGGGTGGGATGTAACTTACTGCCTCCCAATACAGTTTCTGGGACCCATGCTGAATGGCTGAAAAGCAGCTTTCTTGTCGTCCGCAAACCGTCGATCAGTGCCGAGCCAGCGTTCGGGAATGAAGCTCTCCGGGAGCGTAAAGTTAGCCGGCGAGTGGAAGGTGGCATAGTATTGGTTAGATACGACGGTCTGAATTGAGGCTGTCAATAAAACTTGTCTTAAGAAATCTGAATGCGGGTGTGATTCGAAAGGGAGAAGCAGCGCAGGGACGGCCACTAACATTCTCGGGAACATAACACCCTGCTATGTACGCTCCGCCTTCAGGGACAATCCTGGGAAGACCAACTACGATAGGGGGATATATGCGGAGCGATTCCTCGATAACTGCATTCAAGTATTGTAAATTTTCGGCCCTGCTGAAGGTGATGTCCTGGTCTGATGTGAAGGCGGTGCGGATTTCGTTGACGAGCCGCTCCATGACGGATGGAGTCTTGCACAAGTGATAAATACAGCCCAAAAGAGCCGTACCCGTCGTCTCGCTTCCAGCAAAGATTATGCTGTATTATAGTAAGTGGAGGGGGACGAAATATATGGCTCGACCAGCCATGCTCAAGGTCTCACATACATGAAGGCAGTCGAGTGTATTTCCGCTCTGCTCATTATTTTCTTGTCCTCTTGAAACCGTCCCTCCTTTTCACTCAACCCATTCTTCAGGATCGCAGACATGAAGTCCGGCCGCTCCATACCTCTCTCCAGCCGTTGATCCACCTTCTGCACCCCATAATTAAAATGATCTGCTTCCTTCTGCATGATGCTTTTCGGAACCAGCTTCCTCGATATGGCTTTCAGAGCCGGATACTGATTCAGCACGCCGACTAGCATGATCGCCTTGACCGAGCCAAACAGCATCGCGATCCAGGGATGCATTTTGTCATCCCTGAGGCAGCCGAACGGCTCGCCAAACATCAGGTCGCTCGTGATGTCGAAGGTGACGAAATTGATCCAATCCCGCATATCCACCGCATCGCCCTCGCCGTCCCACACTTTGGTCTTCAGTTTCGACACCATAGTGTCGATGAACCCGCGGATCAAGCCCTCCTGCATCTTCAGTTCGCGCTCGCTGAACACGTGCGACAGCAGCCGCCGGTGCCGGGCATGCGTCGCGTCGTCGACGGCAGAGGCGATGTGGTCTGTGCCATTGTACGGCAGCACGTAGGTGCGCCTGTCCTTCTCCAGGCGCAGGTGGTCGGGCCGGAAGCCGTAGACGTCCTTGAAACCCTCTGCGGAGTTGAACGAGAGCGTGTTGGGCGCGGTGCGCACGACGGGGCCATAGCGGTTGTGCAGGGCGAGGACGTCCAGGTGCATGTGACCGCCGACGAACGAGAGCTGGGATGGGAGCTGCGAGAGCGCCCAGAGCTTCGGGCCGGGGAATTGACGAAGCGGGGAGAGGTAGAGGTTGCGGATTGTGGTGTAGAATTGCCATGCTATGACCTATATTGATGGTTATATTGTCAGAGAAGCTGGCGAATGGCCCTTTTTATACACCCATCCATTGAGCTTTAAGGTACCTCTTAGCCTGACGGATGGAATTGAGAGCAATGGCTTACGAATAATACCACACTACCAAATATCAATACGCTAGGAGACATCAAAGACGCCGTCTCCGTCATGTCCTGAAACTTGACCGCCATCAGATGTACCGAATTGCGAATTTATAGGTCAATATGGGCCCACCCTAGCTTTATGGGCGGATGTCCGGGTTACACCCGGCAGTGCCCCATCATTTGACTTACCGGTATCGGAGGGGCAAAGTTGTAAAGCTTTCCCCGCCACGCAGTCTCTGCTATGCAGCCCTGTCCGTGCATCTCGCAGTTTTAATTCGACCAATTATTCTGCTAGAACGGGAATTAAAATGGTTAAGAACGCGCAGATGATCCGATAAGGAATCCTGAAAGCCATCCCTTTGTGTGGCAAGTTTTCATAGACTTTTCGTATATGCATGCTCATCCCTTGCACTGATAGGGTCCTATAAAACATGGCCCGTGCACGCAGTCAAGAACATCAATCAGACCTGCGGAGGATAAATTATCCTATCCGGTCGGGCGGATAATAATCCTATCTGAGGATAGCCCGGATATCGGATAATATCCGGATAATATCTGGATATCCGCAAAATTTATTTATCCCTTCCCCTAGTGACGTCCTGTAAGAGTTAAACCGTACACAAACACTAGAATTAAAAGTATGTATATAGTTATAGAGCCTTAATCCTATTAATTCTATTAGCTAGCCCTTATTAATAATAGTAGGATAAAATATACTAGGGGAAAGGATAAACTAAACCTTTACCCCTTATTATATAACGTTATAAATATAGCCAGTACTAGTAAAATTTACCCTAAAAACTTTAATAATAATAATTCCTTTAAAGTTAATATACTTTTTACCCTTTTAAGCGGCGTTAAGACTAAATCTAATACTAGTT